>Ga0209396_1000580_pt1 | contig 42862 bp, 37 predicted proteins | sample GOMGulsemesocosm_6_FD_184638 | JGI IMG/M metagenome (GOLD analysis project Ga0209396, IMG submission 184638) | Methane-oxidizing microbial communities from mesocosms in the Gulf of Mexico - GOM8C Gulf of Mexico (SPAdes) (version 2) | ecosystem: Environmental > Aquatic > Marine > Cold seeps...
TAAAGCGTTCACTGTGGCGAGGAATAAGCACTAATAATAAATCAGGAAATTGGTTTAATAATGTTTTATGTGCCGCTAAAATTTGTTCATTTTCACCAGGGTGTGTACTGCCTGCTACCCACACTAAACGATTCGGCGCCCAACTCGATTTAAGCGCGCTTTGTTGTTGTTTTAATTCAGATTTAATTGTTAGTTCAAATTTTATACTGCCGCCAATATTCAATTTTTCAGGGTTTAACCCTAACGCTAAAAATCGTTCACCATCACTAGTATATTGCGCTGAGACCTGAGTGATATTTGTGAGCATTTCTTGCATTAAAGGAGCGGCTTTCTTGAGGTAACCTTTCATCGAACGTTCTGACATGCGGGCATTAGCCAGCAATGTTGGAACATCATGTTGGTGTAGCTGATGAATTAAATTGGGCCATAGTTCGGTTTCCATCACGATGGCTATGTGTGGATTCACTCGCTTTAAAAAACGTCTAACACTGCTGGGTAAATCAATTGGAAGATAACAATGAATGACGTTGTTCCCGAAGTTCTTCTTTACCACAGAGCTACCCGTTGGCGTGCTAGTAGTGACTAGTATTTGATAGTTTGGGTAGTCATTTATGAGCTGACTAATTAATGGTATGGCTGCGATGGTTTCGCCCATTGATACGCTGTGAATAAAAATTACGGGGCGGGAGATGTTTAATTTTTTAAGGCCAAAACGTTCACCTAAACGACCCCGGTAGTCATCACTTTTTACGGCGCGATACAGTAAATAAATAATCACAAACGGAATAGCTAAATACATAAAAACATTATAGAAAAAACGATTCATTATTTTGCACTGGCTCCGAATACGAGTTACATTGAGTGGCGTTTGTTATAAGGCAAGTATGATACGTGGTTTTAACACAAACCAACAGTGGTTAGTCCAAAGCGCTTACTCAATTAATTCAACCAGTGAACTGTGATAAATGAAAACTAAAGATAAAGTGATTCAAGGTAGTATCGAATTATTTAATTTAAAAGGGGAGCGCAATGTGACAACAAATCACATAGCAGCTCATGTCGGTATCAGCCCTGGTAACCTGTATTATCACTATCGTAATAAAGATGACATCATCCGTTCTATTTATAAATTATATGAAAAGAACCTCGATCAAATGTTTCAGCCGCAAGAAGCTAATAGCGCGGGTATGGACGAAATGATGTATTACCTCGATCGTGTCTTTTATTCGATGTGGCAGTTTCGATTTTTTTACGCCAACTTACCGGATATTCTGGCGCGAGATAGCGAATTACATGAACGTTATCTTGTGGCGCAGAAGAAATTATACCAACGGATTGTCTCGACACTGTCAGAAGTTAGATCGCAAGGGTATATAACACTCGATGACGAGATGATTGATGACTTAGCACATACGTTAAAATTAGTGGTCGCATTTTGGGTGAGCTATCAACATACTCAAAGTATCACTGAGATTACCCAATCGACAATCTCAAAAGGGGTGCTAAAAATAATTAATATTGTGAAGGGCTATTTAACCCCTGCAGGCATGGATTATGTGAATGGTATTGAGAAAAATTATATTGAGATGACAAAAACTAATGAATCTGTCTAAATTAAGCATTAGCTAAACTAATGCTTTTGTTTCGTTATTATTAATTATTTGTGTCAAAACAGCATATTGATAACGTAATGATATCTTTACCATGAAATATTCTAATAATGTACATTATTTAGCCTGCAAAAGCTGAATTCCCCTCAAAATCCTATTAAACTAAACCTTACTTATTACCTGTTACTCGTTAAATAAGACGTTAACTAGGTTGCTAATCTATCGTTAGGAGGCGCTATGTCTGCCGTATTTAATCAATTTATCACTGAGCAATTAGAACAAGTTAAAGCTGAAGGGCTGTATAAAAAAGAACGTTTTTTGTTATCCCCTCAACAGCCGGGTATTTCTGTTGCCGAAGGTGATGTTGTTAACTTTTGTGCAAACAACTACTTAGGTTTAGCTAACCACCCTGACCTTGTTGCTGCAGCTAAAGCTGGATTAGATAGCAATGGATTTGGCATGGCGTCTGTACGCTTTATTTGTGGTACACAAGATATTCATAAACAACTTGAAGGTGATTTAAGCGCTTTCTTGGGGATGGAAGATACCATTCTTTATTCATCGTGTTTTGATGCTAACGCGGGCTTGTTTGAAACATTGTTAAGCGCTGAAGATGCCATTATCTCAGACGCATTAAACCATGCATCAATCATCGATGGTGTGCGTTTATGTAAAGCTAAACGTTTCCGCTACGCTAATAACGATATGGCCGCATTAGAAGAACAGCTTATTGCTGCGACTGAAGCAGGTGCTCGTTTTAAACTTATCGCCACCGACGGTGTATTCTCAATGGACGGCGTTATTGCCAACCTTAAAGGCGTGTGTGATTTAGCAGACAAATATGGCGCCATGGTAATGGTTGATGACTCGCATGCTGTTGGTTTTGTGGGTGACGAAGGTCGCGGAACACACGAATATTGCGAAGTAATGGACCGTGTTGACATTATCACTGGCACATTAGGTAAAGCATTAGGCGGCGCGTCAGGCGGTTTCACATCAGCTAGCAAAGAAATAGTTGAATGGTTACGTCAGCGTTCACGTCCTTACCTTTTCTCTAATTCACTAGCGCCAGCAATTGTTACTGCGTCAATCAAAGTATTAGACATGCTCAAAGATGGCCAAGCACTGCGCGATCAAGTGAAAAGTAACGCGCAATATTTCCGTGAGCAAATGGGCGCAGCTGGTTTTGTGATGGCTGGCGCCGATCACGCAATCGTACCTGTTATGTTAGGTGATGCAAAACTTGCCTCAACAATGTCAGACAAATTATTAGCGAAAGGCATTTACGTTATCGGTTTTTCTTTCCCTGTTGTGCCAAAAGGCCAAGCGCGTATTCGTACGCAAATGTCAGCAGCACATACTAAAGAGCAATTGGATCGCGCTATTGCCGCGTTTATTGAAGTGGGCAAAGAATTAGAGGTTATTTAGTCATGAAAGCACTGAGTAAACTAAAAGCTGAAAAAGGCATTTGGATGGTTGATGCGCCCACACCTAAAATGGGCCATAACGATCTCTTAATCAAAATTAAAAAAACAGCTATTTGTGGCACCGACATGCACATCTATAACTGGGACGAATGGTCTCAGCGCACCATTCCTGTGCCGATGATTGTCGGTCATGAATATGTGGGGGAAGTAGTTGGCATTGGCCAAGAAGTGAAAGGCTTTGAGTTAGGTGATCGCGTTTCTGGGGAAGGGCACATCACCTGTGGTCATTGTCGTAACTGTCGCGGCGGTCGTACGCACCTTTGTCGCAACACCACTGGCGTTGGTGTTAATCGCGAAGGTTCATTTGCTGAGTTTTTAGTGATTCCAGCATTTAATGCTTTTAAATTACCAGACGATATTTCAGACGAATTAGCCGCGGTCTTTGACCCCTTTGGCAATGCTGTGCATACAGCTTTGTCATTTGATTTAGTAGGCGAAGATGTTTTAATCACTGGTGCTGGGCCTATCGGCATTATGGCTGCTGCCATTTGTAAACATGTTGGCGCGCGTCATGTTGTTATTACTGACGTTAACCCATACCGTTTAGATCTCGCCAAAAAAATGGGCGCCACACGCGCTGTTAATGTGGCTGAAGAGTCACTGGATGATGTCATGAAAGAGCTAGGCATGACTGAAGGCTTTGACGTTGGCATGGAAATGTCAGGAGTACCAAGCGCATTCCAAGGTATGCTTGATACCATGAACCATGGTGGTCGTATTGCACTACTAGGGATTCCGCCGTCAGACATGTCTATTGACTGGGACAAGGTTATCTTTAAAGGCTTAGTAATCAAAGGTATCTACGGTCGTGAGATGTTCGAGACGTGGTATAAAATGGCAAGCTTGATTCAATCAGGTTTGGATATTTCACCGATCATCACGCATCACTTCCCGATTAATGACTTCCAAAAAGGCTTCGATGCTATGGCTTCAGGTCTGTCAGGGAAAGTTATTCTGCATTGGGATTAGTTAGCGAAAGACTAAAATAGGTTATTCTTAATCTATTTTAGTTTTGCTACATTGTGGAAAGTATATGTATGTTCAAAACAAACAATTATATGTCTATTATTTGTGCAACTGTCATCTCAGTCGTTTTGGTATTGGTTATCTTTAATCTACAAATGTAAAAAGCAATCAAATACACTTGCAGAACTTGATAATAAAATCAAAAAATGGAATCAAAATAAACCCAATAAATTTACTTATAAAATCACTAGTGGTTGCATGTTTATACAATCAGTAGAAGTGTTTAATATAGATGGGGAAATTCAATATAAATTAGGTCAAGAAGGGCATAGTAAAAAAAATATAAATACCCTTTTTCAAGAAATACGTAATGCATTATATAGCGCTTATTCTGCTAAAATTACCTATAGTGAACTCGGATATCCTCTAAGTTACAGCATTGATTGGTCAAAAAGTACTATTGATGATGAATGCTTTGTTAAAATTAGCGAATTTAGGATTTTTTAATCGATTATCATTTAATTCTCAAATTGATAACTTCTAATCACATCTAAGAAACGGTCGCCAAATTTTTCTAGTTTACGTTCACCAACGCCATTAATGCGTAGTAATTCAAATGGAGTTTGTGGTTGCTGTTCGGCCATTTCAGCGAGGCTGGCATCGTTAAATACCACATAAGGGGGAACACCTTGGTCGTCGGCCATGGTTTTACGCAATTTACGTAATTTAGCAAATAAGATTTCGTCATAATCGTAGTCGTCTTTGCGACTGCGGCCTTTGGCGCTGCTGGCGCTTTTACTAATGGCTTGTAACCGCGGCACGGCAAGTTCGATCACGTTTTCGCCCTTAAGAGCGGCGCGTGCTTCAGGGTTGAATACTAAGATAGAGCTTCGGGTGATGTCTTGACGTAAATAGCCCAAATGAATGAGTTGTCTAAAAATACTAAGCCAATACTCAGCACTGTGCTCAACACCAATACCGTAGGTACTTAATTTGTCGTGTCCATACTCGATAACACGTTGATTTTTAGAGCCGCGTAAGACATCTATCACATAAGCCACACCAAAGTTTTGTTGTACGCGATAAACGCAAGACAAGGCCTTTTGGGTTTCTACGGTGCCATCAAAATGCTTTGGTGGGTCTAAGCAAATGTCACAGTTTCCACACTTGCTGGTACCGTACTCACCAAAATAATGCAGTAATACTTGGCGGCGACAGGTTTGTGCTTCGGCAAAGGCTGTCATGGCATTGAGCTTTTGATGTTCAACTTGCTGCTGGGCAGGGTTGTTGCCTTGCTCTATTAAAAATCGTACGCGGCCAACATCGCTTGGGTCATAAAGCATCACGGCTTCTGCTGCCATGCCATCACGGCCAGCACGGCCTGTTTCTTGATAATAAGACTCAATATTTTTAGGTATGTTGTAGTGAATAACAAAGCGCACATCGGGTTTATCGATACCCATACCAAAAGCCACCGTTGCTACCACAATATCAGTGTCGCCACGAATGAAATTCTCTTGCACACTCATGCGATCTTTGTGCTCCATGCCGCCATGATAGCCAAGCACACTGTATTGCTGTTGTTGTAATTTAAAGGCGATTTCTTCCACTTGTTTACGCGTAGTGCAATAAATGATGCCCGAGTTGTCGCCTTGGGTTTTCAAATATTGTAAAAGCTGCGTGAAAGGTTTGTATTTTTCATACAGGGTGTAACGAATATTAGGTCGATCAAAACTCGATTGATGGTAGAACGGATTATTTAGATTTAAACGCGTGGCAATTTCTTGGCGCGTAGCATCATCGGCAGTGGCGGTAAGCGCCATAATCGGCGGGGTAGGTAGGACCGATTTTATTTGCCCAAGATTGGCATATTCGGGTCTAAAATCATGTCCCCACTGGGAAATACAATGGGCTTCATCGATGGCGATTAACGAAATGTGAAGTTGTTGAATTCGTTCTAAAAAATTAGGTTGCAATATGCGTTCTGGCGCAACATATATTAATTTTATTTCGCCCCACTGCATGGCATTAAGAACGGCCATACTTTCTTGATAGGTTTGACTAGAGTTTAAATAAGCCGCGGCCACGCCATTGGCTTGTAGGGTATCAACCTGATCTTTCATGAGTGAGATAAGTGGTGAAACAACAATAGTTAGGCCAGGCAATAACAAAGCCGGTATTTGAAAACATAATGATTTCCCACCACCTGTAGGCATAATCACTAAATTGTCACGCTGGCTGAGTGCCTGTTCAATAATATCTAATTGACCAGACCTAAATTCACTATAACCGAATATTTGGCTAAGGACCTGTTGTGGTGTTGATGGTATTTGCGGTGATACTTCCACGTTATCTCTTTAATCGCTTGTTGGCGTATAACACTTATACAAACCCAGAGTCGTAGTGTAATAGAGTCGATGGCGCTTGTCTTATTAAAATGCTTGTTTAAATTGTTTGTATTATCTATTCTGAGATGTGACTAATTATTTGAGAATGATATGCCAACTAAATTAACAACAAATGATGTGCGAGGGATGATCAAAGATCTGTTTGAAGCGCAAATGCCATTCCATCAACTGATTGGGCTTCAAATCCCTAGTTATGAAAATAACACTATTGAACTCAAAATCACCATGAAACCAGAGCTTGTCGGTAATATTATGCACGGAATTTTGCATGGTGGCGTCACGGCAACTATGCTTGATGTTGCAGGAGGTATGATTGTATTTTCCGAAGTTTTAGAAAACATGGACGAGTTAACTCAAGAGTCTGTAGTTAAACGATTACAGAATTTGGGCACCATTGATTTGCGTGTCGATTATTTAAGACCCGGACGAGGAAAAGAGTTTACTGCCACAGCGACAGTAATAAGGGCAGGTAATAAAGTGGCTGTAGCTCGCATGGAGCTTCACAATGAATTAGGTGATCATATTGCATTTGGCACTGGTACCTATATGGTAGGATAAGAAATTGTTTTATAAGTTGTAGAGGGGGAAAGTGTAATGCAGAAACAGATTGTGAAATATATGTCATGGTTAATCATTTTCTTATTTTCTGCGACCAATTGCCATGCTGATACGATTACGGTAGTTACTGAATACTTAGCGCCTTATCAAATAAAAAATGAAGATGGATCATTGGGTGGATTTGGCACTGAAGTCGTTAATCGATTATTTGAGTTAACAAACGAAACCCCTAAAGTACATGTTTTACCCTGGGCAAGGGCTTATAGAATAGCGCTTAATGAGCCTAATGTGTTGGTCTATTCGATAGCTAGGACACGCAATCGAGAGTCGTTATTCTCATGGGTAGGCACACTTAAAACCCAGCGTTTTTTTATGTGGGGATTACCTCATAATTTCCCACAGCTATTGACGAGTATTGAGCAAGCAAAGCCTTACCGTATATCTGTATCTAAAGATTATGATTCGGCTCTTTTTTTACAAGAACGAGATTTTCCTCATTTATTTTTTACTACCCGCGATACGCAAAATGTTGGTATGTTACTGAAAGGGCGTGTAGATATTATTTTGAGCTCTGCGTCAGTGTTATCTCAGATCGTTCAGAAAGAGTCATATTCCCCCTCCAAGTTTAAGAAGCTCCTCGAAGTTAAAGAACTAAACAGTAATCTAAGTATCGCATTTAGTAAAAACAGTGATAAAAAACTCGTTAATCGTTTTAAAATGGCCTTTAAATATTTAAAAGACACGGGGGAATTACAAAAAATAAAACAAAAATGGGGTATCTTTGACGAGTAAAAAATTAGAGTTCATTTACGTTAAATAAATTCAATCTTGCCTGCAACAATGAACAAGTAACTGGTCTATCAATTAAGTCATATATTTGAAGTTAGAGACTTGAAAAATAGGTATGATATATTAAGTCTTTAGTATTAATTATTCGCGGTGTCCTGATTTTATGAGAGTGTGCTTAATCTTATTTTTGTTAATTATGAATAATCATAGAGCTGTTGCCAGTGAAAATACGATTACCGTAGTTACAGAGTACTTAGCACCTTTTCAAGTGAAAAATGATGATGGTTCACTGGGGGGGTATGGCACAGAGGTTGTTCAGCGATTGTTTGAACTCACCAATAACACCTCAAAAGAGTATGTATTTCCTTGGGCGAGAGCTTATCGAATGGCTTTAAATGAACCTAATGTGTTGATATATTCGATGACCCGAACACCATCGAGAGAGAAGCTGTTCCATTGGGTGGGTTCATTAAAGGCTCAACGATTTTATATGTGGGGTTTGTCGGATAAGTTCGCACATGGTTTAACAAGCATTGATCAGGCTAAACAATACCGTATTTCGGTGACTAAAGATTACGATACTGCGTTATTTCTGCAAGAAAGGAGCTTTCCTAACCTATTTTTAACCACTAGGGACTCTCAAAATGTGGGTATGTTATTGAAAAAACGTGTCGATATTATTTTAAGTCGTCAATATGGTTTGTCACAAATAGCAAAAGAGAAATCATACCCGCTTTCTAAATTTAAAAAGTTAATTGAAGTGACGGCACTCAACAGTAATTTGAGTATCGCATTTAGTAAAAAAAGCGATACTAAACTCGTCAATAGCTTTAAAACAGCGTTTAAATATTTAAAAGATACTGGCGAGTTAAGAAAAATAAAACAAAAGTGGGGCATATTTGACGAATGATTTTTATTCGCCAATATTCTGTTTTGATTGAATAAAACTAGTAACTAGTGCCGCGTAACCTTGCCCAACATCACTTATTCCAGCGGTTAAACCCGCTGGGTGCTGTTTTGGAGCTCCCTCCGCTAAATGTAAATAACAGCTATTTTCTAACTGCGCCATGCAATGAACGTAATATTGCGCATCTGATAAGCTTACACCCACGTTTGTATAGGCACTGGCAGGCATAAATGAAATGGCATCCACATCAAGTTCAATACCAATAGGCGCTCGGCTATCATTGAGATAGCACGTGGCATCGTGCAGTGCTTGTTCTAGTGATACTTCACGCCTGACGTAAAGCTGTTGGTAACTAACAAATGGAAAGTGATGTTGATTCATACTCGTGATATTGGCCTGCGCATTTTTAAGTTCATGCATGCCCAATGAGAAATAAAATCCAAGATAATTTTGCTGCGCTGCATAACTAAAACCGTTGCCACTATGGCGGCCTTCCAATGAACGAAAATCGGTATGTGGATCAAGATTGATGGCGGCAATCGCTTGGTCTTTAGCTTGACTAACGCCTTTTAGAATAGGGTAGGCATTATTATGTCCACCACCAATAACAATCGGTATTAAGTTATGTGAAACTATCGCGGATATGATGTGAGAAACACGATCATCTAATTGTTCAACAAGCGTTCTAATCTTAGTTAAGTCAGCAACTTGGTTTAGATCTAATGATTCGCTGGCTTGCTGTAAATCTTGGGTCTCTATGTGACCAAGCAGCGCTATTTCTTCACCGTGTATAAAGTTATTTTGTTGCAAGTTAAGAAAGCGTGATAAGAATGCTGTCCAACCTTGATCGCTGCCCCCACGGCCTAAATTTGCACGAGGGCCAATATCTTCAGGAATACCCAGTAAAACAAACTTTGCGCCACGTGCTTTAAAGTCTACGAGCGATATTTCAAGATCATGTGAGTCGGGAGTTAACAGTCGTTGACCAAGTTTGGTTTCACCATGACGTACGTTTACTAAAGAAGTGACTAATTCAAGGTTTACAAAATTAAGGTGGGTCATGAGTGGGAACTTGGTTAGTGAGCAATACACGCTTTATACCATATTTGAAGGGAGTATAAAGCGCTTAATAAGTTGTAGCTATTCGAGGTCTAAGGGTTCTGGAGATAAAATAATGCCTGTTGAATCGGCATAAACATGATCTTCAGGTAAAAAAGTAACACCACCAAAATTAACCGGCATATCAACTTCACCATCAGTATTATCATGAGCTAATACCGGAATGGACGCCAAGGCTTGAATGCCAAGTTCTAATTCATCCACTAAATCAACTTCTCGAACACAGCCGTAAACAATAATACCTTCCCATCCATTGTCTAACGCTAATTCGGCGAGTTCAAAATCAACTAGTGCGCGGCGTAACGAACCACCGCCATCAATCACTAATACTTTACCAGCACCACTTTGTTGCAACGTATCACGAATTAATCCAAATGATTCGTGGCACTTTACGGTAACTACTTCGCCACCAAAGGAACTGCGACCGCCAAAATTGGCAAACATAGGTTCAACAACATCGACGCTGTCTAAGTACATATCACATAATTCTGATGTATTGTATTGCATACGTTGCTCTCGCTTTAAAATTCTATTATTAGATAGTAGCTTATGGGCGAATTCAATGCCAACACCTAATTACTTTATATCAAGCTCTTTGAGTTTTCGGGTCAATGTATTACGCCCCCAACCTAATTTTTTGGCCGCTAGTTGTTTATGACCAGAACTGCTTGTGAGCGCGCAATCAATGACTATACGCTCAAACTCGGGCATGACTTGATCTAAAATTGATTCTTGACCGCTATTAAGCTGAGCCATGCACCAAGCACGCAGGGCTTGATTCCAGTCACTATGCTGGTGGCTTTTTTGTTTAGCTTGAGTTAGCTCAGGCGGTAAATCATTGACCAAAACTTCTTGCCCAGATGCCATCACGGTTAACCATCGACAGGTATTTTCTAACTGTCTTACGTTGCCTGGCCATTCGAGCTTAGTCATGAAAGCCTGCGCTTCTTTACTCATTTTCTTCGCTTCAACTTTCAGTTCTTTAGCCGCCTGATGTAAAAAATGATTAGCGAGTGTGCCAATATCTTCACGTCGCTCATTTAAGCTCGGAATGTGAATACGAATAACGTTCAATCGATGAAATAAATCGTCTCGAAATCCGCCATCTAACACAAGCTGTTCGAGATCTTGGTGGGTGGCTGCAATGATGCGAACATCTACGGTGACAGGCTGGTGACCACCTACACGATAAAATTGGCCATCGGCTAGGACACGTAATAAGCGCGTTTGCACTTCTAACGGCATATCACCAATTTCATCGAGAAATAATGTGCCGCCATTTGCCTGTTCAAATCGGCCCTCGCGCACGCTATTAGCTCCAGTAAAAGCACCTTTTTCATGGCCAAATAGCTCTGATTCAATCAGATCTTTGGGAATAGCAGCCATGTTTAACGCGATAAAGTTGTTATTTTTACGTGGGCTATGTTTATGAAGCGCTTTGGCGACAAGTTCTTTACCTGTACCTGACTGACCATTAATGAGCACGCTGATGCTAGAAGATGAAAGGCGGCCAATAGCACGAAACACTTCTTGCATAGCGGGTGCTTCACCAATAATTTCAGGGGTTGGAGTTTGCTGGCTGGCTGTTTTTCTAGCGCGTTTTGTTTGCTCTAAGCTATGCTCGATAGCGCGAGTGATTAACCCAAGGGCATCGTCTATATCGAAAGGTTTTGGCAAATACTCAAAGGCACCGCTTTGATAAGCACTAACGGCACTGTCTAAATCTGAATGTGCCGTAATGATGATGACGGGTATTTCAGGATAATGTTGCCCAATACGCGTTAATAATTCCATGCCGTCAGTCTCCGGCATACGCACATCGGAAACAATAACGTTTGGTTGCTCATGAGACAGGGCTTGCCATAAGCTCTCTGACGCCGCAAAGCTGGCTACGCTGATGTTGGCACTGGACAATGCTTTTTCAAGCACCCATCGAATCGAGCTATCATCGTCCAATACCCATACTTGTTCTGTCATTATGATTCCTTAGTAACTGGTAATAAAACGGTAAATTCGGTATATCCGGTGCGTGATGTAAAATCAATACGCCCTTGATGTTGCCCAATTAGGGTTTGGGCGATTGACAGGCCAAGTCCCGTGCCTTGGGCTCGTCCGGTAACCATGGGGTAAAACAAGGTGTTATGTAGTTTTTCTGGGATTCCTGGACCGTTATCAATTATTTTCACTTCAATGGCTAATCGATGTCGATGACCATTGATGGTGACCTGATTAGCAACACGAGTCATGATTTTAATATCGCCAGAGCCATTGAGTGCTTGGATGGCATTTTGAATAATATTGAGTAAAGCCTGCTGAATTTGGTCTTCATCAATAGAAATATCTGGAATGCTAGGGTCATAATCTCGCTCGAGATGGACGCCGTTAGGCAGCTCAATAGATATTAACTGAATAATTTTTTCTAGCACTTCATGAATATTTTGAGCTTGATGCTGATGAAAAGAGTTGGGCCCTAACAATCGTTCTACCAAGTTATTCAAACGGTCTGCTTGTTCCATGATCATTTGGGTATATTCCTTACTCTCATCGTCGAGTTGGCGATGAAGCAGTTGGGCTGCACCGCGAAGGCCGCCTAACGGATTCTTTATTTCGTGGGCTAAGCCTTTAACTAGGTCTTTAGCTAATTGTTGTTGTGTCATTTGCTGAATTTCTTCGGAAATGCGTTGCTGTTGGTCAACTTGGCGTATTTCAACGAGCAAAAAGTGTTGCGCATCAATTTGAACTGGGGTCACGCTTAAATCAATGGTAATACGGCGTAAATCAAGACAAATTAAAGTGGCTAAATTATCAGTGAAGCCCTGATCCGTTTCAAAAACTTGGGCAAACAACTGGCTGCTAGAGCTTAAGTGATGAAGAATGGCGTTTAAATGACTGCCTTTCATACGTTTGGTACTTAATTTGAATAATTGCTCTGTAGCTGGGTTGTTATGACAAATACATAGCTGCTGGTCGAGTAAGATAATACTCGACACCATATGATCAAATAACGATTTATAAATAGCAGGCAAGGTGACTCCAAATTTGACAAAAACACGGCCGCACCATTTTGGTGCGTTTGAGTGTTAATTGCAAACATGCAGTGCGAAATATGACTAATTAACGCGAATAACAGAAGCTCTATGCATGTAAACAACCGTTTCAGAAGACGTTGCAAGAACATTGCCAGAACTATTTTGAAGTTGTACTTTTATTTTAATTATACCGCGATCCATATTTTTTACTTTTAAAACAGTACCTTTGAAGGGTTTTGAATAAGGCCTATCATTGATTAATAATTGCGTAAGATAGGTCTTTTTATCAGGTAACTGTTTTTGCACCATAATGGTGAGATTGCCAGCGTTGTCTCTCACTGAATCACCATTGTTTGGCGTGATGATATCGATGGATGCATTAACTTTTTTATCTTGTGCCTGATTAGTTGGAGGTTCAAAGTCAGGTTGTTTTATTATTGGATCTTGGGTGTTAACCGGGGGAAGTTTGACCTTAATAGCGCCAGGAAAAGGTTTGTCAGAGTATTGCACACTGCCATCTTTATTTACTTTTTTATACACGGTGTAAGCGTTAGCTGACCCAATTAAGGCGATCATAATAGCTACAACAACGACAATAAATTTACTCATAGAAGAACTCAGTGTTAGTAAGTTTGAAACCTAATAATGAGCTTAAATCATCCATAATTCAAATTTGAGCCAAAAAAAAGCCTGCGTAATGCAGGCTTAATTTATGTATCAGCTAATTAGACACTGTAGTACATTTCAAATTCAACTGGATGTACCGCTAAGTTTAAGCGTTCTACATCTTCAGTTTTTAATTTGATGTAAGCATCAATCGCTTCAGTAGAGAATACACCGCCAGCGGTTAAAAAGTCGCTATCTGCTTTTAATGCGTCTAACGCTTCGCTTAGAGATTCTGCCACTGTTGGAATCTGTGCAGCTTCTTCTGCTGGAAGGTCGTATAAATCTTTATCCATCGCATCACCAGGATGGATTTTGTTTTTGATACCATCAAGGCCAGCCATTAACAACGCTGCAAATGATAAATAAGGATTAGCCGTTGGATCAGGGAAACGTACTTCAATACGACGTGCTTTTGGTGATGGTACAACAGGAATACGAATAGATGCGCTACGGTTACGTGCAGAATAAGCAAGCATTACAGGGGCTTCGAATCCAGGGACAAGACGCTTGTACGAGTTAGTTGATGCGTTAGTAAATGCGTTTAATGCTTTAGCATGTTTGATGATACCACCAATGTAAAACAAGGCCATTTCAGACAAGCCGCCATATTTATCACCAGCAAAAAGGTTTTCGCCGCCTTTAGCTAATGACATATGACAATGCATGCCAGAACCGTTATCACCAACAAGTGGCTTAGGCATGAACGTGGCTGTTTTACCAAATTCGTGTGCTACGTTATGAACAACGTATTTGTAGATTTGAATTTCATCGGCTTTTTCAACAATAGTATTGAAACGACAAGCGATTTCGTTTTGACCTGCTGTTGCTACTTCATGGTGATGCGCTTCAACAACTAATCCCATTTGATCCATAATCATACACATAGCGCTACGGATGTCTTGAGCTGAGTCAACTGGTGCTACTGGGAAATAACCGCCTTTAACACCTGGACGATGTCCAGTGTTGCCTTCTTCATATTTGGTGTTTGAATTCCAAGATGCTTCTTTATCATCAATTGAGTAAGATGCACCGTTCATGTCATTTTTGTAACGAACATCGTCAAACAAAAAGAATTCTGGCTCAGGTCCAAATAAAACGTCATCAGCAAAACCAGCACTACGCATGTATTCTTCAGCGCGTTTAGCCACTGAACGTGGGTCACGATCGTAGCCTTGCATTGTATCTGGTTCTAAAATGTCACAACGAATGTTAAGTGTTGCAACGTCTGTGAATGGGTCAAGTACTGCTGTAGAAGGATCTGGCATCATAACCATGTCTGAATCATTGATTGATTTCCAGCCAGCGATTGATGAACCATCGAACATTTTTCCGTCTTCAAAAAAGTCTTCATCAATTTGATGATGTGGAATACTGATGTGTTGCTCTTTACCTTTAGTATCGGTAAAACGTAAATCAATGAACTTTACATCGTTTTCTTTAATTAACTCTAAAACATTTTCAATAGACATTTAGGTGTTTCCTTCTTACATGTGAGAGATACAGCAATTCAATTAATGCTCTCTAAGCTAAAACTATGCCAGTAATTTAAGGTATTGAATTATAGCCATAAATATTTTATTCATCGAGCGTGTTATCACTAATTGCACCAAATTGATCTCGTGTAAGCACCAAGTTGGTGCGTTATTTTTCTATATATATGTGAAGAGGATTGCAGTGAGATGTGTTGTAGCTCATATATTGACAACTTAAATAATATTATTAGTGGGATTAGCAATTAAATAGATAGCTTTTAAACTAAGTTGTCTGTAGAATTTGCCGCCTAATTTTTGTACCCGTAAGCCTTATTTAACAATTTGGTAATGCATTAGTAAGAAAGCTTTATTAACATATTTACAGGTACCCATGTTCTTTGAATAACTTAGCAATTGCTGTTATTCCTGTTTAGGCGAAATAAATGTCAAATAATATTACTGATATCAGCAAATTGCGTAATATCGCAATCATTGCTCACGTTGACCACGGTAAAACTACCCTGGTAGACAAATTGTTAGCACAATCTGGTACGGTTGAATCTCGCGGCGACGCTGAAGAACGTGTAATGGATTCAAACGATCTTGAAAAAGAGCGTGGCATAACCATCTTAGCAAAACCAACGGCTATTGATTGGGACGGTCATCGTATTAACATCGTAGATACTCCTGGACATGCTGATTTCGGCGGCGAAGTTGAGCGTATTATGTCTATGGTTGATTCAGTATTGTTATTAGTAGACGCTGTTGATGGTCCTATGCCACAAACACGTTTCGTTACGCAAAAAGCATTTGCTCAAGGCTTAAAGCCAATTGTTGTTATCAACAAAATTGACCGTCCTGGCGCACGTCCTGATTGGGTTATGGATCAAATCTTTGATTTATTCGACAACCTTGGCGCGACTGATGAACAGCTAGACTTTAAAGTTGTTTACGCATCAGCACTAAACGGTTGGGCTAGCCATGAGCTTGAAGTTGAATCAGATAACATGAACCCGTTATTTGATGCGATTCTAGAAAATGTATCTTGCCCAGACGCTAACGCTGATGGCGCATTCCAAATGCAAATTTCTCAACTTGATTACAACTCATATGTTGGCGTAATCGGTGTTGGCCGTATTAAACGTGGTATCGTTAAAGCTAACCAACAAGTAGTTGTTTCAATGGGTGATGGTTCTACTCGTAAGGGTAAAGTAGGTACTGTACTAGGTTACCTTGGTCTTGATCGTACTGAAGTTGACGAAGCACATGCGGGTAACATCGTTGCAATCACTGGTTTAGGCGAATTAAAAATCTCTGACACAATTTGTGATGTGAACACTGTTGAAGCGCTTCCTCCACTAAGTGTTGATGAGCCTACAGTGACCATGACTTTCCAAGTAAACAACTCTCCGTTTGCTGGTAAAGAAGGTAAATTTGTAACGTCTCGTAATATTGCTGAGCGTTTAGAACAAGAACTTGTTCATAACGTTGCATTACGTGTTGAGCCAGGCGAAGATCCTGATAAGTTTAAAGTATCTGGTCGTGGTGAACTTCATCTTGGCGTATTAATCGAAACTATGCGTCGTGAAGGTTTCGAGCTTGCTATTTCTCGTCCAGAAGTAATCATCAAAACTGTTGATGGCGTGAAAATGGAACCAATGGAAAAAGTAACTGTAGATGTTGAAGAACAACATCAAGGTACAGTTATGGAAAAACTTGGTTTCCGTAAAGCAGTTATGTATGACATGCAACTAGACGGCAAAGGCCGTGTACGTATCGATTTCGATATGCCTTCACGTGGTCTTATCGGTTTCCAGACTGAATTCATGTCTATGACTTCTGGTTCTGGTTTGATTTACCATACGTTTGAAGAATATGCAGAACATAAAGGCGGCGATATCGGTCAACGTGCAAACGGTGTATTGATTTCTAACGCTACTGGTAAAGCATTAACTTACTCATTGTTTAACTTACAGCAACGTGGTCGTTTATTTACGCAACATGCTGAAGAAGTTTACGAAGGTCAAGTATTAGGTATTCATGCACGTGACAACGATTTAACTGTAAACGCTCTTAAGGGCAAGCAGTTAACTAACGTTCGTTCATCTGGTACTGATGAAGCACAAGTACTAACTACGCCAATCATTTACACTCTTGAGCAAGCGCTTGAGTTTATCGATGATGATGAGCTAGTAGAAGTAACACCAAAAAGCATTCGTATCCGTAAGAAACTTCTTACTGAAAACGAACGTAAACGTGCAAACCGTTAATCTTTGATTACACTGTTTTAGCATGAAGGAAAGGCCGATGAGAATCGGCCTTTTTTATTGCCTGAATATTGATGCTAGCTGCTATAAGCAAGCGCTTGAACATTTACGTCAATGATGATGAGCTAGTAGAAGTAACGCCTAAAAGCATTCGTATCCGTAAGAAACTTCTTACTGAAAACGAACGTAAACGTGCAAATCGTTAATCTTTGATTACACTGTTTTAGCATGAAGGAAAGGCCGATGAGAATCGGCCTTTTTTATTGCCTGAATATTGATGTTAGCTGCTATAAGCAAGCGCTTGAACATTAACGTCAATGATGATGAACTAGTAGAAGTAACGCCTAAAAGCATTCGTATCCGTAAGAAACTTCTTACTGAAAACGAACGTAAACGTGCAAACCGTTAATCTTTGATTACACTGTTTTAGCATGAAGGAAAGGCCGATGAGAATCGGCCTTTTTTATTGCCTGAATATTGATGCTAGCTGCTATAAGCAAGCGCTTGAACATTAACGTCAATGATGATGAGCTAGTAGAAGTAACGCCTAAAAGCATTCGTATCCGTAAGAAACTTCTTACTGAACTTGGAGCCACTCAATTTATTTTGAGTGGCTTTTTAAATTATTAAATACCTAAAATGATGTTTTTTATGGTGTCTATGGCGATATTTAAAATAATACTTCGTCCGATTAATTTCGTTTATTCATAGATTTTCACGGGTTTTTGTGGGCTGTTATGTGTCACAATAAATAGATTAAGTTACTTAAACTATAACAAACAGACACTGCTCGCCAGTCGTCGCTATTGGGAGCTAATACTGTGAAAGATGTTTTTACTCCATCGAACTCGAAATTGTGCTTAGCTTTCGGGTAACTTGCTCTCGCAATTCGTTTAGTTTTTCCTGGTGTTGTTTCAGCAATAATTTGAATTCAGGTTCTTCAAACAAAGGTCGTAAAAGGTGATTATTCTGTAGTGACCACCATTCTCTATCGTTCGATTCAAGCCAACCCATGTCTAACGCCTTCGCCAAATGGTATAATGCTTGTGTAGTATTTTCTAACTGAGCGTTTATTTCGGCCAAGCTAAATTCAGCCTGAATTTTATCAAATACCCTGTCATTTTTTAGGAATGCTTGAACCTTATGCAATAAAATCACAGTAGCTTCTTTTTCGTCTAATCTGGATGAAGTAGCAGCGTACAACATCAGTGCCAAATAGTTATCTGCGTTGATATTATTTAATCCAATGTCTGCTTTGTTACGCCAAGTTGGATACAGTTGTAACAAGCTGTTTTTGGTCAGACTAAACTTTGCTACACGAAACTGTGCAACGGCTAAGTCAAATAAAGCTCTTCGGTTATGGGGACGATTTAATGATATACGCTCTTTAATCGCCAATATTTTTTGATCTTTTTCTTCCGAACCTAACTTAATCAAATTCAAAGAGTTTCTAAAATGACGGTGCTTCCCCCCCATTTGGGCTAAAACGTTATTGGCGGCCTCAATTGCGCCAGCACTCAAATAAGCAAGCACCAGCTGTTCGCAATACTCATCACTAGAACAATTGGTGAAAAGTTCAGAGTTTGCCGATTGCCATTCAGCCAAGGCAATAATCGATTTTTGGGTATGTCTGAAAACATGCGTTGATTCAATCACGTGTGAGAAATGATCCGGTTCAAGAATTAATGCACGTTGATACATTCTTTGCGCCGAATCAGGTTTGCCGATTGATTGCAGGTATTTACTGAATGAACGCTTCAGTGACCCCGACAAGGGATTAAGCTCAATCGCTTTATTCATGTGCTCAATAACTTGCGATTCCTTGCCTAGTCGTTGTAAGAGTTTGCTATACCAACGGTGAGTCGTGGCATTATTATCTAGTTCGAGTGAGCGTATAAATGCCTGTTCAGCTTGTTGGTACAGCGATGATTCAAGCTCACCTAAGCCAGCCTTTGCCTTATCGGACAGGATCATTCCTTTGGCAGCTAGCGCTGTAGGTGAATTTGGTTTCAACGCCAATGCTTTCATAATATGAGGCAGTGCTGCCTCTATCGCCCTCCTTTCATGCCAGCTCCCATAGGTATGAAGAAATGCGTATGTAATACCTAAGCCAACGTGTGCTTCGGCGTATTCAGGTTCTAACTCAAGACTATGTTTAAAATAAGTCACTGCCTTGGAAAGGGATATTGGGTTCCTTTGTCGCCAGTGATATTGTCCCATCAAATACCATTCGTAAGCCTGAGCATTGATTGTTTCAGCAGGCTTTGAGCCGGGGCTAAAACCGGGTTGAATTATTTCTTGTATAGTGGCACTGATATTATCTTGTAGTTTAAAACTATTCTGAGTGTCACTATCAAAGGTTTTAGACCAAAGTTGCTGACCATTTTTTGTACTGAATATTCTGACATTGATGCGAACTTTTTCCCCCATGGTTTGCACACTTCCATCAAGCAGCGTATCTACTTGCAATGCTTGACCAATTTCTGTTGCATTATATTTTTCCCGATAGATGAAAGAAGAATAACGCGAAATAACTTTTAACGACTTGATTTGAGAAAGCTGATCGATGATGGCATCGGACAATCCATCGGTAAAATGCTGATTATCCTTTTTTGCACTCAAGTCATTAAAAGGCAATACAGCGATGGAGTTGATCTTAAGTTGACTAATAATTTGATTAGTCGATGAACTTTCATCGGTGTTGAAGACATACATCGCCGCAGATGTGGCTAGTAGTAAGAAGGTCATGATGCCTATAGTGATACTTGATCTATATATACTAGAGAAGCTAATTCGTTTGCTATGCCCTTGTTCAGGCTTATCTAGTTTTTTAACTTTGGCAATTAATGTATAACCCACACCCGGCAGGGTTTTGATAAACGTTGGACTGCGTGCATTATCGCCCAATGCTTTTCGAATTTTACTTACCGCGACAGATAAGATGTCATCTGCCACAAAACTATCTTTCCAGACATGTTTAAAAATCTGATCTTTAGTGACCTGTTCTCCACTATGGTGAATTAAAAACAACAACACTTGCATGCTTTTATTGTCGATAGGGTGTGTGTCAGCCTTATTCGTTAAGGTATTAGTTTGGGGGCAAATTATCCACGAGCCCAGTTGATATTGCTGACTATATTCCAAAAATTTATCCAAGGGGTAAAGATGATTTTATTGTTGAGTGAGTATACCTCCATCTACAAATGTATTCTTTTTTTTACTTGGAACAAATGTAATTAATTGTATTTTATAAATATTAACTAAAACAGTTTTGCCCCTAATGGACTGTCATTTGAGTCAAAACAATGAGAGCAGGTTATGCTAGCTAAAGCTTATACTTACTTAAATCCCTTCCAATCAAGAAAAAGTGAAATCTTCGTTAACTAATTGATAATTCGAGTTAATTGTCAGTGGTTACCTCTTGTTTAGGGAGCGATTTAAGAAGATTTAAGAAGTTTTAAGTTGCTTAAAACCCCTCTCCGTTTTAGTTTTCTCACAACAAAGGTTGTTACCAAGCCTATGTTGGTTTATAGCAAGGACCTGTCAAGCAATTTTACAATTTATAAGTGAGTGATTTTATATGAAAAATATTTTAGTTTTTTTGTTTTTGTTACCTTTTTTCAATGTTGGAGCAAGTGAGCACAAATTATATTCTATGCCTGGAACACAAGTTATTCCTATTAAAGATACGATATCGAATAAGCAATACGAGCTACTCATCAAACTACCCGCTAATTACACGAAAAATAAGGACAAAAACTACCCGGTTATTTACTTTACCGATGCCGTCGAGCATATCGCATTATTATCATCTGCCTCATATATGATTTGGAGAGATGAAGTAATTTTAGTAGGCATCTCCTGGCAGAAAGACATTTCAGAGGATTTAAGGCAACAATATGGGGTTCATGTCAGTCGTTTTATGGATTACACATATAAGAAGGTCATTAGTACAAGACATCCCAAAATAAAATTTGGCCTAGCTGATAAGCACCTAGCTTTTATTCGCAAAGATGTTTTTAACTATGTAGAGAGCAATTACCGAGCCGAACCGAACAATCGAACCTATTTCGGCTTTTCCGCTGGTGGAGTATTTGGTGTTTATGCACTAATGGTACAACCCGACTCATTTAACAATTACATTCTCGGTAGTGCATTGGACGAGGAAGTTCCTACACTCTTTGCTCAACAACATGCTGCTTTAAAAAATCCACAGTCTGCGATTAATGTCTTAACTTCTTATGGTGAATTAGAGAAAGAGACAGGGCCATTTGTCGAAGATTTTGTTAGCAAATTAAGAAATAAAAAATATAAGGGAATAGCTTCAATAACGAACATTGTTGCTGAGTCCTATGGACATAGCGATTCGTCTCCTCTGGTGGCAGCACACGGTTTGAGATGGTTAAAAAGCTTGCAGCCAAAGCCAAAAGAATAAATAAATGGCGTCAGATACACATTAGCTAATAAAACTTTTGTTTCTGTTAATTAGCAAGCACAAACACGGTCTCACCTGCATAAAGAAAGTCAAATTCTAGGCACAAAAAACCAGCTAATTGCTGGTTTATTGTTTTCAAGCTATAAAAAACTTGAAATGCTACCGGAGGACTGACTTGAACAGTCACGTCCGAAGGCAACGGATTTTGAATTTGACCTTGCCAAAGCGACCAGTAGGGTAGCCGAACCTATCGTTAATTGGGTGCCTGAGGGCGCAGAGGTATCTGGTTTATCTTATGGTTATTTTATGTGGCGAGCTGATATGAAAGTCGGTGAAAGTTGTATGATAATAAATTTGTCTGGGGCGGCGGAGGGCAATATGTCATGACTATCGAAGAATTCGATTTGGTTATAGTTTTCACTGCACATGGTAGAGACGATATAACTTTAGCCTTGGTTCCCAAAAGAGTCCTACCCGCATTTATAAAATTAACTTAACTTAGTGTAACGTCAATGACGATGAGCTAGTAGAAATGACATCAGTAACCGTTAATCTAGCGTGATCAGTTCGCAATCGTTTAAGCATTCAGCCCACTGTATCGCGGTTTGGTAGTAAAGATTCATATCATCAATTGATATACTTAATTTAAGCGCTTCACGTTCTGCTTGGTACCAACTACCGCGTTCTAAATACTTAATGGCTCGTAACGCAATGCTGAGCTTACTTTGGGATGTATTGTTATCGTCTAACAAGGCCTCACAAATATAATCATCTAATGACAAACGAGTCGCAATGTCATGCATAGGGATGTTTAATACGGCATCAATCAATGAAAACATACCCGCCATGAAAGCACTGTCATATTGAATGGGCTCTAATTGAATAATTACAAGTTCACAAAACTTTGCTCTTGCTGCGCTAGTTTTTAATAGTTCAGGGGGCTTATCTTGGGATAAAATAGCGGTAAAGAATAAGGAGATTAACTCCTTTAATTGGGATTCGCCCATGTAATTAATGGCTTGTTTTACTGAGCTTATTTTTCCTTTGATTGGGAAAATTCCAGAATTAACAAAACATAATAATTTGAAAATTAAATTACAATCGCGTTCTAATAAATTTATGATTTTTTTATGATTTATATAAGGTTTGTTCACTTCTCTAAATAACAATGTAAGCAGTAAACCGGTTGATTCAATTTCTTCGCTATGTTGCATCTCTGGTTTGTGATAATAAAAGCCCTGAAAGAGATGAAAGCCTAGTCGCATAGCCTGCTCATGCTCTTGATGCGTTTCAATTTTCTCAGCTAATAACTTGATGTTGGTTTTGGTTTTTAACTCGTTAACTAAATGGGTGATACTATCGAGCGGGGTTTGTTGAATATCAAACTTCACTAACCGAACTATCGTTAAAAATCGTTTCCACTGTGGTTTATAAATAAAATCATCTAATGCTAAGCTATAACCTGCAGCGGCCAATTCAGCACACACATTAAAGACTTCATCGCTGGGCGTGACACTTTCTAATATCTCGATTAATATTTCATTTTTAGGTAATAAGAAAGGCAGTCTTTTTATGAGAGACTCTTCTGAAAAGTTAATTAAAGCACGCTTACCGGCAGTGAAAGGTTTAATGCCTTTATTAAAATAGGTACGCCCCAGTAATTTGGACGTTGCTTCATGACCATTGATACCTGAAGGGAAAGTATTTTTCTCGTTGTTTCGAAAGAATAACTCATACGCAGCAACATTATTCTTTCTGTTTAAAATGGCCTGTCGTGCAGTATAAACCTTCATAATAAAATCACTAAATGATTGATTTAAAGAATTTATGTTATTTTAATCACAATGTAAATTAATCTCAGTGATTAATTTACACATTTCCATAAATAAAATAAATAGTATTGATCTAGCAACGGTAAATCGATGGTTTAGATATTACTCAACAAAAATAGCCATTTCTTCACCAATTTGTTTGCGCATATCCATGAGTTTAATCGCAGCGGCGTGTTGATCTTTATCTTCTTGAGTTTCTGGTACCCATGTCGGCACTTCAATTGACTGCCCATGTTCGTCAACAGCGACCATAATAACGATGCAGTGTGTGGTGAGGCGTTTGTTGAGGGATTTTGGATCACATGCACTTACTTCCAGGGCAATATGCATTGAGGATTTTCCGGTATAAATTACTTTGCCTGATACTTCAACTAAACTGCCCACATGGATAGGAGCAACAAAGCGTATTCCACCTGCGTAAGCAGTAATACAATAGCGCCCACTCCAGCCAGCAGCACAGGCATAAGCGGCTAAATCAATCCATTTCATGACGGCGCCACCGTGAACTTTACCGCCGAAGTTAACGTCTTGTGGTTCTGCTAAAAATCGTAGTGTCAGTTCGCGTTGTGGTTTTCTCATGATGTTTCCTTAGGCTTGAAATAAGCTGAGTAAATAATCTTATGATCTAAATAGTGATTTTGCTAGTTTTGTTTCTTGGTGAACAACGTATTGATCCACAGGGAAGATAAGATAATGAGTCCACCAAGTAGTAAACGTGATAGGTCGGCGTCGCGATTCCAAATGATAATATTGACCACTAATCCAGCGGGAACTAAGGCATTATTCATCACCGCTAAGGTGCCAGAGCTAACAAGTGTAGCGCCTTTATTCCAAGCGAAATAGCCCACACCAGAGGCCACTATACCAAGGTAGATTAGGACACTCCATTGGGTGTTAGTGGTGGGTAATTTACTACTATCCCCTAAGATCAAATACAGTGGCAGCGCAACTAATACGGCGCCTATGTAAAACAAACCGAACACACTTGATTGTTTAACGGGAACAGGGTGGTTTTCCAGCACACGTTTATAAGCGACTTGGCCAAGGGCAAAGCTTAAATTTGCGCCTTGAACAATGAAGAATCCTAATAAAAACCCCTCATTTATGCCTTGATATTTAATGGTTAACGCGCCAATCACAGCGACAATGGCACTGACTAAAAATCCAAATGAAAATTTTCGATGACTTAAGTCGTAGAATAACGTGACATATATAGGGGTTAGTACCGTAAATAACAACACTTCAGGCACCGACAGGTACAAGAAAGATTGATAATAAAAACAATACATTAACCCTAGTTGAATACCACCAATAGCCATTAATTTGAGGGCTAAAGGTTTAGGGATATTTTTTATCTTTAGAAATGGAAGAAACAATAAAGCGGCTAAGGCAATACGCGTTAATGCCGAAAACCAAGGATCCACTTGTCCTGCTAAATAAACACCAATTAAGCTAAATGAGAATGCCCACAAAAGGGTGGTTGCTGCTAGATAATTCAAAGGTTACTCCACAATGAGTTGGTCGATTTTATGCGGTAAGCCGTTCAACTTGTCGGCATCGCTTAATGGGGCAATAACCTCAGTAATTTTTGGCCATAATTGTGCAAGTTCAGCGTTAAGTTCTAAAAATTGTTCTTGCCCTGCCGGTAGTTCATCTTCTTGGAAAATAGCATTGGCAGGACACTCAGGCACGCATAAATCACAATCAATACAGTCATCAGGGTTGATGGCCAAAAAATTAGGACCTTCATGAAACGCATCGGCAGGACACACAGCAACACAGTCTGTATATTTGCACGCAATACAGTTGTCGGTGACAACAAACGCCATGGTTGGCTCCAAAGATATAAAAAGGTATAAAGATTATTTTTAAGGATCATACGCATTGCAGTGCTAATTTCAACGGATAAGCGTACTAAATGTTGAATGTGTTAAAAGCGCCGCCATTTAACACAACATTGATGCGGTGAAGTCCATTGAAATAACATACAATAGCGCACTTAATTTTTTACTATAGCCAAGTAACTTTGCAACACAGGACTCTTTCATGATCAGACTAGCCAATCTCAAACTCAATTTAGATCACAACGACGAAGATTTAAAAAATCTTGTTATGTTCACGTTAAAAATTCGCGCGGAACAATTGCTTAATGTGACGGTTTTTCGACGTGGCATTGATGCCCGTAAAAAACGTAATATTGTATTGTTATATACCGTAGACGTTGAAACAACCGACGAAGAAGAACTGTTAGAGAAGTTTGAGCGAAACCAGTCAGTTAAGAAAACACCAGACATGGAATATAAATTTGTTGCGCAAGCGCCAACTGATTTAGGTGAGCGTCCTGTCGTGGTTGGATTTGGTCCTTGTGGTATTTTTGTTGGCTTAGTCTTAGCGCAAATGGGCTATCGTCCTATTATTTTAGATCGCGGTAAAGAAGTGCGTGAACGAACTAAAGATACCTTTGGTTTTTGGCGTAAAAAGACCTTAAATACTGAATCTAATGTGCAATACGGTGAAGGCGGTGCCGGTACATTCTCTGACGGTAAACTATACAGCCAAGTTAAAGACAAGAAGCACTATGGCCGTAAAGTATTAAACGAATTTGTGGAAGCGGGCGCACCAGAAGAGATTCTGTATGTGAGCAAGCCACACATTGGTACGTTTAAGTTGGTCACCATGGTTGAAAAAATGCGTGCTGAGATAATCAGACTTGGCGGCGAAATTCGCTTTAGCGCCCGCGTTGACGATTTTGATATTGTCGATGGCAAGGTGACAGGATTGACGTTGTCAGACGGCGAAAAGATTACATCTAGCCATATCGCATTGGCCGTTGGGCACAGTGCTCGTGATACATTCCAAATGATTCACGACAAAGGCATTTACATGGAAGCTAAGCCGTTTTCAGTAGGCTTTAGAATAGAACATCGACAATCACTCATCGATGAAGCTTGTTTTGGTCGATACGCTGGCCATCCAATGTTGGGCGCTGCAGATTATAAATTAGTGCATCACTGTAAAAATGGCCGTTCTGTTTATAGCTTTTGTATGTGTCCTGGTGGAACGGTTGTGGCAGCTGCGTCAGAAGAACATCACGTGGTGACTAATGGCATGAGCCAATATTCACGCAACGAGCGTAATGCAAACAGTGCTATTGTCGTTGGTATTGACCCGTCGGATTATCCGGGGGGCCCATTAGCGGGTATCGATTTTCAGCGTAAGCTTGAAAGCGCGGCTTATGTACTGGGCGGCGAAAATTATGACGCGCCGATGCAGCGTGTAGGTGATTTCTTAAAAGGAAATTCAACGACACAAGTTGGTGAAGTTGAACCTTCTTATAAGCCGGGTGTTAAGTTAACGGATTTAACTAATTTATTGCCTGAATATTGTAATGTGGCATTGCGTGAAGCGATTCCTGCTTTTAATCGTAAAATACATGGTTTTGCAATGGAAGATGCGACATTAACGGCGGTAGAGACACGTACATCATCTCCAATCTGTATCAAACGTGATGAGACAATGCAGAGTATTAATACGCAAGGGTTGTTCCCTGCTGGTGAAGGTGCTGGTTATGCGGGTGGTATTTTGTCGGCTGCCATTGATGGTATTAAAATAGCGGAAGCTATGGCGTTATCAATGAACGGCCCAATTGAAGAATAGTATTTGTTGATGCACGTTAGATAAATGAAAAAGCGGTTACTTCATACTGAAGTAACCGCTTTTTTTATGAGCCGTGTTATTACTTTTTAGTTGGCGTGTAAGAGTATGTCGCTTTTTTAGGGGCTCTTCTTTCTTCGCGATTAGATGTGGAAAAACGTGAGCGGTCGTCACGTGATGCTCTTTTGGATTCGCTGACCTTTTTCTCTATTTCAGGCTTATAACCCGGCGCGGTTTTATGAGAATGGGCAATCAGACTATTTAATTCACTCATCTCAGTACGGGTAAGATGTCGCCATTCACCCGCTTTAATATTGTCGAGCGTCAAATTCATAATGCGCATACGCTTTAGTTTTCTAACGCGAAATCCAAAGTGCTCACACATACGTCGAATTTGACGATTAAGCCCCTGGGTCAAAATAATATTAAAACTTTGAGGCCCCGTTTGTACGACCTTACATTTATTGGTGATCGTATCTAGAATAGGTACGCCATTACTCATGCCCAAAATGAAGTTATGGTCAATTTTCTTATCAACAGTAACCACATATTCTTTTTCGTGATTATTACCTGCACGCAAAATTTTATTGACGATGTCGCCATCATTAGTCAAAAGAATCAGTCCTTCAGACGGCTTATCTAAACGGCCTATTGGGAATATACGTTCAGGGTAGTTAACGTAATCAACGATGTTGCCATCGATATGTTGATCCGTTGTACAGGTGATGCCTTGGGGTTTGTTCAGTGCGATATAAACAGGGTCGGCTTTAGTGCCAATGAGCTTGTCATTTACCCGTACTTCATCGCCGGGCTGTACTTTCATGCCCATCTCTACTTTGACACCATTAATGGTGATAATGCCTAAATCAACGTATTTGTCGGCTTCGCGGCGAGAGCAATAGCCTGCCTCACTTAAGAATTTATTAATGCGAATACCGCTAGGTGCTTGATCTGACATAAAAGGGTGCTTACTGAATTTGAATTGGGACAATATTAACATTGATTAGCGTTAGCGAGAACCAATTACGATCACGAATTAGGAATGACAGGACATCATTCCTAATTAAATTAGATTATTTACGCGTTGCGACGAGCTTTGATAGCATCGCTTAGTTGACGTAAAACAATCTCTGAATCATCCCAGTTGATGCACGCATCAGTAACACTTTGACCATAGGTAACAGCGCCGCCATCAACGATATCTTGGCGACCTTCTACTAAATGACTTTCTATCATAACGCCAAATAGCGATTTATCACCGGCGCTAATTTGTGCACTAATATCGGTTGAAACATCCATTTGACGTTTGAACTGCTTGGCGCTGTTGGCATGACTGAAATCGACCATAATGTTGTTAGGTAATTTTGCCGCTGTTAATTGTTCATTAACAACATCGACGTGTGCTTTTGAATAGTTTGGTTCTTTACCGCCGCGCAAGATTATATGGCAATCTTCGTTACCTGTTGTTTGCACTATGGCTGAGTGACCATATTTGGTCACTGACAGGAAGTTGTGAGGCGCGCTAGCGGCCCCAATGGCATCGATTGCCACTTTAATAGTACCATCGGTACCATTTTTAAAACCAACAGGGCAAGACATGCCTGACGCAAGTTCACGATGCACTTGTGATTCAGTAGTGCGTGCGCCAATAGCACCCCAACTCATTAAGTCAGCAATGTATTGCGGCGTAATCATATCTAAGAACTCGCCAGCCGTCGGCAAACCAAGTTCATTGATATTAAGGAGTAGCTTTCTGGCAATGCGAAGGCCGTCATTAAGTTTACAACTGTTGTCCATGTAAGGGTCATTTATTAAACCTTTCCAGCCTACCGTGGTACGTGGTTTTTCAAAATAAACACGCATGACAATTTCTAACTCACCGTTTAGCTCTTTACGCAGTCCTGCTAATTTATTCGCATACTCCATCGCGGCTTCAGGATCATGGATTGAACAAGGCCCGATAATCACTAATAGTCGATCATCTTTGCCCGTTAAAATATGGTGAGTGGTCTGACGTGCATCAAATACCGTTTTAGAAGCTGTTTGACTTAATGGAAATCGCTCTAAAAGTGCAACGGGTGGTAATAATTCTTTGATTTTTTCAATGTTGACGTCGTCAGTTTGGTAATGCATGGGTGGACCCTTAATTTATTGTACTCAGTAATGATGCTGTGCCCACGTTATCGAAGCGTTATCGATTTGGCAATAACTGATTTGGCTATAACATAACAAATATGGAGAAAAATGGATTATTGCCACTCGTAAGTGGCAAACATTACCGAAAAGGATGTCTATCGTGACTTTATGAAGCAGGTGTAAAGGTTTTGAGTGTTAGGGACTCTTGCTCAATAGTTTCTCTTAGACGATCTTCATATTGAGCGCGTTTTACATCAAAGCGCATACGTTCTTGGCGTTTTAATGCTTTGTATGCAGCGTGAGTAGGATAATCAGCCAAAAAAGTATCTAATTCATGCAGCGCTGGATATTGGATGGGAAAATTTTCATCTTGCGCCACATAAATTTTTTCCAGCAAGCGACAAATTCTAATTGCACCTTCTGACAATTCACATTGTTGTTCGCTAATGGCTTTAGCAATCAGGCGAATGCTATCAACAAGTTTCTTATTATGCTGCTTTATAACCGATTGCTGCGCTAAAGCGGCTTGCTCTAAATCAACATTTTGTCGACGCAGTTTTGCGAACAATTTACCCGCATAAAAAGCAAGCGCCGCAATAATTAACGTTGCAACAATCAACAATGAAAGATATAGCGGGGTCATTACGATTTAAACTCATCAAATTCAGAGCTATCAATTTGTTCCCACGCTTCTTTTTTATCTTCTACATCGTTGTCTTCAGCTTCTTCTTCATCATCACCTTCAACTAAGGACATTAATTTTTGATGTTTGGCTGTTTGATGATCGATATAAGCTTGATCTTTATCAGAGATGTCATTGCCTTCATCTATTGCATCAAGAAGTTTATTCAAACGGACATCGTTTTCAACTTGAGCAAGTTGCTGCTCTATTGATAATTCAGGTTTGGTTTTCTTAATCGTTACTTTGGGCTGTAAATTCTTAGCATTGGCTTGAGGAACCAGCTCGATGGCTACCTTACTACCTACGCGGCTGTCATCGCGTAAAGTATTTGAGCCGTTAGATGAACGTGTTTTCTTCACTTTAACGCCATCGATATTAGCTTTCGCACCAGAAGGACGGCCTTTGCCTTTCTTTTTGGTGTTATCTTTTACTCTTTCCGATTGTTTTAAAAGCGGTTTTTTTGCTGCGCCAATGGTTTTTTCGCTGCGAGTCTTTTTTATACGGGTCATGGTGATAGTTCATCTAAATTAATTAGCGAGTGTTATACCAGAATTTGGTAAGGATTTCAGTAAAGGGGAGTAAAAAATGTGCACAGGGGCAAATAAAAAAGCGGCAGATAAAATCTGCCGCTTAAATTAATACACACTACTTTTATATTTGAGCTCTCCTTCAAATATAAAAGAAAGGTAGTATCTTAACGCTCACTTCCTATTTTTATTCAATCTTCCGTGATTGTTTGGTGAATCTAAGATGATGTATCTTATTATTATAAGCTTCGTTAACCCTGATAATTAAAGTTATTATCTAGTGCTTAACTACAAGCTGATCTACATAAGTAGATTAATCTCTCAAAATAAGAGAATAAGTGAGACACTGTCTCTTGCCCAAAAAGGCTTTTTGTTATTTTCCTAGAAATCTAGGACGCTCTATATGAGCTTATTAAAAGTACTTAATAAATACTGCAAAGTACAAGGCACAATGTGCTCTAATTTTTTATTCTAAAAACCGCATGAACCGGTTTAAATTAAACACTTATTATTATTTGGTTTTAATTGTAATTTTGGGGTCGCGTTTAACTGGGGCTTACTTTACTGATGTGATTCTTCATCACAAGTAGATTAATCACCTTTTTTTTAATTGGAATAAGTAGGTTGTTCTTAAGTTGATGTTAAATATAATTATAAACAAGACTTTACGCTTACGTAATGGCGTATGTCGCACAAAAATAAAGGCGATAATCGCACTTGGTGTGTGGCTTAGTTCTGTTAAATTGTGATGTAACTAGACTATTGTTAATTAAGTGTTAATAAAAAATAGATAATTATCCGGAAGTGAGTGGCTGTTTTTTAACCGAACGTTTGTTTGAAATTGAACTGGTGAAGTGAATAAATAGTACTGTTTGTTGCGTAAATATGAAAAGTAATCACTTAAATATTAGATATCCCTTCTGCACTGAAACAGTTTTTTAATGAAGATATTGTTATCAGTCAATTATTAACATCATATGTTTATGTTTCGCGGTTAGACATTCATTAATTTTATTCGTATTAATGTAATACCAATCTAGGTAAGTAACGCAGCCATCATCTATTTAGGCCGTTAAAAGTGATCAGATATTTTACCTGGTTGGTATAAACACCTATATGCCGTTAAACCTATTTAAGTGAACGCCGCAAGAAAAATAATGGCGGTGAACTGTTCGTAACAGAGAATTTATGAATAGATGCTTTGGCTATTATTGCATTAAGAAAAAGATTCGCTAATATTACGAAATATTCATCTACTTATTCCTTCAGGAATGTTTAAGAATGTGTATGAAACTCAGTCATATACTAATACATGATAGGAAAACAAAAATGACTCTAGGACAACGTATTAAACAACTTAGGTTAGACAAGGAACTAAATCAACCAGAGTTGGCACAAGCTATAGGCATAGAATAATCGTACTTATCTAAGCTAGAAAATGATAAAGCCTTTCCGTCAGATGAAATGTTTGAGAAGTTATTATAAAGTTTTTCGATAACTATAGAGGAATTTTTGGTCGGTTTTGATCAGGCGACAACAACCAACCAGTTAATGAAGCTTTCTGCTGTTAATAAGGTGCAACGTCATATTAATAAAAAATCGGCAAAGTATTTGTTTAGCTGGATTATAGCTGCAGGTTTAATGGCAGCTATAGGGGTAACGTTATTTGCGGCAGGGGAGAAGCAATGGTTCTTTAAACCTGGATATAAGTATGGTTATCAATCGATGGGCGTCGTAAAATCAAAAGAACCACTACTCATGTTTCAAGGTAATTCCGAACGACTCAGCAATGATATCTTAGCGCGTGTTAATCCGATATCAATTAAGTTACTAGAGAAAAACGGTCAATTTTTCATTCGTCAGGTTGAAGGCGGCACTAGATATTATGAATACCAACAGCAGCATCGAAGTAAAGATCCTCAAGCGAACAATTGGATGAAAGCATTAGGTATTTTTCGAGCCCTTATTGGCATTGTAGGTTTAATCATTGAACCTAAAATCCGCCGTATAAAGCTGCTCGCAAACTAACCATGGTGAATCTAGTCTAATATTAATGCTGTGTTAGACTAGGCGTACTTTAAACGCCACAGATTGTCATCATGTCTCCTCAAGTAATCACTGTTATTGTCGGTTCTAAAAATCCAGTTAAAGTTAATGCCATTAAAAGTGCTTTTCAAACGTATTATCCAGAGCATGACATTCAATGCTCTGGTATGCATGCGCCATCGCTTGTTTCAGAGCAGCCAATGACGAGCAAAGAAACACGTGACGGAGCGGTTAATCGATTACGCTATTGCCAAAGTAATGAACAGGCAGATTTTTATGCGGCGATCGAAGGAGGTGTGGATTTGTTTGAAGAAGGGGCGGCGACATTTGCTTACATAGCTATTGCAAATGCAGAGCAGCTTTCTGTGGGGCGCGGTGCCAACTTACCGTTACCTATGAGCATTTATGAGCGTTTAAAAGTTGGGGACGAACTGGGTCCGCTGATGGATGAATTGTTTAACACTGTAAATATTAAACAAAAAGGCGGAGCCATAGGCGTGTTAACCAATGGCCACGCTACTCGCGAAATTAACTATGTACACGGGGCTATTTTAGCAATGGCGCCATTCGCACATCCAACGTTTTATAGCTGAGATGTGCTTGTGGCGAAAGTTAATCACTACCACGTAAACTTGTAGCCACTGGGCGGTTAATAATAGGGCGCAGCGGCCAATAACATGCAAATAGCGCTATAGCCGATACCATGAATAACGTCATCACAAATATTGGAAGGTGAGTACCATTGATGTAACTGACAAGTTGTTCGTGAAACATGCCGTAACCAGCCATCATAGCGACAATACTAATTAAAACGCCAGTCGTAATAGCCTTGAAGTTATCCCCAATAATTAATTGAATAATATCCCAGCGCTTCGCGCCAATGGCCAACCTTGTACCGAGTTCATAACGGCGCAATAAGGTGTTGTAACTTAAGATGCCATACAAGCCGATAGCGGCTAAAAATAGTGTGATTATCGTTAATATTGCACTGGCTACGGCCGCTGTATATTGTGCATAAAGTATTTCACGACGCTGTGACGTAAGCGTTGTGAAATTATCCAAATTATATTGAGATGTAACTTGTGCAATAGTTTTAACGACAGTGTCTTTTTTTAGCGCTGTATTGTCTTTTAACGCAATAAGGAAACGTGCCGAACCTGAAGATGTGGGAGCGTAAAGACGCCCTTGTGCTAATTTCTCCCCTGGTGTAATAGCGTCTTTGACAATACCAATAATACGAACATCATTATCACCCCCGAAATTCAGCTTCATGCCAATCGCTTCACCCGTTTCTGATATCTGATGTGCAAACGTATCGTTGATAATAACATCATCGCGACTGCTCATTGAATTGGCGTCAAAACTATTACCACTAAGCATTGGCTGCTTTATTAGTGAAAAATAATCTTGCCCTACGAACTTAACTTGCGGTGTATGGCGGTTCTTAGTGCCACTAACGGTTAATGCGTAAATACCAAAGTTGTTTAGAGGTGATGCCCCTAAGTTAACTTTTTCAACTTGTGGCAACGCCGCAATAGCATTTTTTATGTCGAGCATTGTGGCGGTTCTCTCGTCTGATGTTTGACGTTTTGTAGCTGCCCTAGAGAGATCGGCGCTAATGAGGTTATTAACCTTAAAACCATCGTCGCTATTAATAGTCGCTAATGCATCATTGAATAAGCTAATGTTGACAAATACTAACAATGTGACAATAAATACTTGGCTAACAATCAATAAATGACGAATAACTTTAGATACTTGAATGCCTGTACCCTTGCCACTGCTTTGAAGGGTGTTATTTAAAGATTGATAGTTAATGGCACGTTGATTTAACAAGGCAAAGAATAGCGATAAAATAACGCATACTATTATTGCAGCTGCGATTGTTAATCCGTTTAGTCCTAACTCAGCCACACGAGGTAAATAAGAGGCTAGGTATTGTTTCATTAATGCAAATGACACCATTGAAATAACAATGGCAATAACCATTGATAGAGCCATTAATACGCCGCTTTCATAAATCAAAATGGAGAATAGATCTTTTTTACTTGCACCAACAGCAGCATGAATGGCTAATGGTCGTTGCTGTTGAGCAATACGAGATAGAAATAAATTAGCAATATTTGCACAAGCTATGGCAACTAAACCACAGATACTAACAAGCAATAAAATCACGCTTTGCTCAATATCGCCCAATAATACAGACTTTAATGATTTGGCTTTAATTGCAATGGACCAGTCATTGAAAAATTCACGAGAGGCTACTTTTTGTTGCCAATTGTTGTTGATCATTAAACTGAGTTGTTTAGAGATAGTGTCCATGGACGTGGTGTCGTCTTTTTGACCAAAATAATATAACCGACTATCATCGTTGCCCCAGGTTTTTCTATCTCTCTCGCTAACTTCGTTAAAGTCCCATGGCAGGAAAATATCATTTTCACGACCAGTGTATCTAACCTGTGGTTCAAAGAAATAAGGCGTAAGGACACCGACGATAGTGTAACTACGACTACCAAAAGCAACACTTTTTCCTAATATGCTCGGATCGGCGCCGAAATTATTTTTCCAAGAATTATGACTAATAATAGCCACTGGATTGTGAGTATTAATAGCTTCTGTTGATGAAAACCTTCGTCCTAGATGTATTGAAGCACCAAATAATTTGAACCAAGAAGGGGTGACAAAAGCTGTTTTAAGTTTAGGGTGGCTACTGTCAGATAGCGAAATGTCACTACTGTAATATGCCAGAGCAGACTGCTTAAACAGAGATTGTTCATTATATAGGTGCATTAGATTTGGGTAGGTAAATGCATCCCCATTTTCGTCCCCATTTGCATCAACCAAATAATGATTTATCAATACCAAATTGTCTTGGTTCTCATAGGGAAGTGGTTTGACAATGAGTACATACGCTAACGTTAATACGCACAATAAAGCCCCTAAGGTAATGCTCATGGTGGTTAATACAGTAGCGACAAATCCTTGCTTATGTTTTAAGTTATCAAGTGTTTGTTTGAGTTGATAAATCATGATTTGATTCTCTAAATTAAAGAGTTAAGGGTTACAAAGGGGTAGGGAGGCGGTTCCCTATCCCCTTTTATAGAGCGTGATTAATCACTGCCACGTAATGAATGGATAGCTGGACGTTTAATAAATCGACGGAGCGGCCAATAACAGGCAAATAATGAAATTATGCAGATAACGACTATCGTGGCTACAAAGATTGGTAATAATTGGAATGTTGCATAGTCAGCTAGCTCGGTGTTAAATCCGATAAAAATACCCAGTAATATGCAAAGACTAACAAATATACCAACAATAATTGCACTAGAGTTTTCGCCTATAATTAGCTTAATAAGATCTTTTCCCTTAGCACCTATAGCTAAACGAGTACCAATCTCAAACCCACGCATTTGCGTGCTGTAGCTCAAAATCCCATACAAGCCAATAGCTGACAGAAGGATGGTTATGATGGCTAAAACGGCACTGGTAATCGCTGTTGTGTATTGCGTAAATAACATTTGCGTTTTTCGTTCGTTTAGTGGAATCAAGTCAAATACGGTGTATAAGTTGGTGACTTCTTTTAAAGCACTAACCGCTTGCTTTCTAGTGAGTGTTTGACCAGGCACTAACTCAATAATTAAATGATTATTTGAGAGATCTTGTGGTCGATAAGCCTGCATTCTCGCTTCTGCTTGCCCCGGCATTATCGTGCCTTTAATGATGCCTATAATCGTATCTTTTTGATCGCCGCCAAAACTGATTTGCTGACCGATAGCACTGCCTTCAGGCGCTAATTCTTTAGCGTACAGCTCATTAACAATCATCACTCTATTATCATCTCTGATATCCGCTGCTGAAAAATTATCGCCTTCAATCATCGGTTGGTCAATCATGCCAAAATATTTTTCATCAACAAACTTCGTATTGATCACGTAGCGTTTATTGGCATTAGAAGTTTGTGCGTTTTGGTTAAATCCACCCAGCGGTGAGCCAGTTTGGCTAAGAGCAGCAACTTGCGGCAACGTAAGGAGTTTTTTACGTAGTTCGGTCATGATTGCAATGGACTCTTCCCTTGGTGGGTTTTTAGATGAGGAAATAGACAGTGATAAACTCACTAGATTCTCAGTGGTGAACCCTAGCGGCTTTGCGATAGATTTTTGTGCACCTTGAAATAAGCTAATGTTGATAAAAACAAGCGATGTAACAATGGCCACTTGACTGATAATCAATAATTTGCGAATCGATTTTGAGACTTGAACACCGGTACCTTTACCACTTGATTGAAGCGTAGAGTTAAGCGCTTTATAGTTAATCATGCGTGTTGATAAACGTGCAAAAAATGCGGCAAGAGCGAGTGCAATAATTACGGCACAACTTAGGGTGAAAAAGTTGATGCTTAATTCGCTAACACGAGGTAGTTGTGCAGCTAAATAGTACTGCATGACAAAAAAACCAGCGCTAGATATGATCAAGGCAACACCAACAGATAACATCATTAAGAAATGAGTTTCGGCAAAAATGGTTCTAAATAAGTCCTTTTTATTTGCACCTACGGCGGCTCTAATCGCTAACTGACGCTGCTGCTCTGCAGTGCGAGATATAAAAAGGTTCGCGATGTTTGCACAGGCAATTAACACTAAGCCAATCACACCTGCTAGTAATAAATACACTGTATTTTCACTGTCGCCTAATATCACTTGTTTAAATGTTTGGACATCAATCTCGATGTTCCAACCCTTAAAGAATTCAACTGAATTGACTTCTTCACGCCATTTATCATTCACTAAAGTCGTTAAGCGTTGCTCTACTTGAGTGACTGTTGTTGACGCTGTTAATTTGCCTATAAATAATTGTCTGTTGTTTATGTTGCCCCAAGCTCGGCGTGCACGTTCACCGGCGTGATTAAAATCCCACGGTAAAAACACATGATGTGCACGGCCAGTATCAAGAATTTCAGGTTCGACAAACGAGGGGGACAAAACACCGACAATGGTAAAACTAGTGCCCGAAAAACCCATTTTCTTGCCTAGAATATCACTGTCTTTTTCATATTCATCAACCCAGGTTTGATGATTAATAATTACGACTGGATTGTTAGCATCTTTGGCCTCTGTTACTTCAAAGGCGCGTCCCAGCATCATCTTTGCATCTAATAGCTTGAAATATTCAGGTGTCACAAATGCTGTATTTAACGTTGGTTGCGTTAGTGAATTAGTTAATACATCTTGAGATAAATAAAGCAGTGATGACTGACCAAATTGTTGTTGATTCTCATAAAGATGAATCAAACTTGGGTAGGTGTAGGCGCGGCCTACTTGTTCGCCTTTATCATTCTGAAATACAGAATCAACACGATATAGGCTATCTTGTTCTGGGTAAGGTAGTGGCTTAGCAATAAGCACATAGGCCAGTGTTAAAATACATAACAGGGCGCCGAGCGTCGTTCCCATGGTTGCAACTACAGCAGCAACAAAGCCAGGTTTTTTCTTTAACCCAGCCCATGCTTGCTTTTGTTGATAAATAAATTGACTCATACGGCCTCCTTCTCACCAACGGTGACAAATGATGGAGTAGTTAGAATGCAGCCGTCTAATAATTTAAGTTGTGTGGTGGCCATATCTGCATAACGTGGGTCATGCGTTACCATACAAATCGTTGTTCCAGACTTGTTGAGTTTTTCTAATACGCTCATTACTTGATCGCCGCTTTTAGAATCCAAGTTACCCGTAGGTTCATCAACCAATAAAATAGCAGGCTTGGCAACGAGTGCGCGAGCAATGGCGATACGTTGTTGTTGACCACCAGAAAGCTGGTTTGGTTTATGGCTAGCACGATGTGTCATGTCCACCAATGCCAAACATTCGGTAACGCGTTGCTGAATATAATCGTCACTGATTTTTTCTTTGCTGTAACGTAATGGCAAGGCCACATTGTCAAATACAGACAATTCGTCAATCAAGTTAAATGATTGAAAAATGAAACCTATTTTACTACTACGAATTTCAGCGGCTTGATCAAGGCTAAAATCAGTGACGTTGATATCTTCAATGAAATATTCGCCGCTACTTGGCATATCCAATAAACCTAAAATAGACAGTAATGTTGATTTACCACAACCTGATGGGCCTGAAATCGACACGTAATCACCTTCTCGAATAACCAAGTCGATATTCTTAAGCGCATGGGTTTCTAACTCATCAGTTTCGAATACTTTAGCGATGTTAGTCATTTTAATTTTAATGTTGTTCATGATGTTTTTCCTAAATGAGTTAATAATTACGACTTAATGTTTAGCGTGTCGTTAGTTGTTTTAAATGTTGATAAGTCAGACACAATGAACTTTTCATTGAGTTTTGCACCTGACACTATTTCAATATAGCGACCTGCTTGGCGACCAAGTTTGATTGGTACCAAGAGGGCTTGTTGTGAATTGCTGTTAATGCGGTAAAGCGATAGTGTTGAATTTGATTTTACGTTTGCTGGGCGTTGAATATAATGCACATTAGTTAAGGTATCTGCGGTGATGACGCCATCGACACTTAACATAGGGCGCGCACTTGCTGGCAATGTTTTTGGCAAGGCAATTTCAACTTCAACGGTGTTGTCGGCCACGATAGGATCGATGCGGGCAACAACGCCTTCAATTTTGTCACGGCGTGTGTCGATAATAGCCCTTTGGCCAATCATGATTTGTTGCGCCTGACTTTGAGGCACTCTTATTAAAGCGATTAAATCTGTCACACTACCAATTAATGCAACTTCTTGACCCGCCGACAGACTTTGACCCAACTCCACTGACAAACGTTGCAACACACCATCAAACCCAGCACGAACGGTTAATTTATCTAGACGCGCTTTAGCGATATCGACCAAACCTTGTTGTTGAAGAATACGATCTTGCGCAATATTAACGGCTTCTGCGTGAACTAGCTTGAGCTGGTCGATGCGTTGACGTAAGATTTCGATACGTTTTTTGAATTGTTTTTCATTCAGTAAGGTTTGTTGAAAAGTAAGCTTGGAGAAAATACCTTTTTCATACAATTTCTCCTCAGCGACACGCTTGAGTGAAGCTGTTTCGTAGTTGGCATTGATTTGTGCCATGGTGCCGGCTTCGTTGAGCGTTTCACGTTGTTGGTTTAATTTAAGCTGACGTAAGTTAGCCGCTGATTGCGACAAGTCACGTTGTGCGCTTTCGTAACGTTGCTGTAGTTCAGGATTTTCTAAACGAACTATTACACTATCGGCATGGACGGTTGCGCCGGGTTTTAAGACAATTTCTTTAACGGTAGCACGAGAAAATGAGGTGATGAGTTGTTGTTTATTAGATTTTAAGCTGCCGTATCCGTCGATAGTAACGGCCAAGTCGCCTAGCTTAACGGCATCAACTAAGATGTCACCACGCGCTACACTCACAGAACTTGCTGAACTGTTTGCCCACAATGCGAGCACAACAAGTAGTGCCACACCGCCAGAACCTAAGATCGTATTTTTTGATAGGGCTAGACCGCGCTTCTTTTTCTTTTTAACAACATCCATCATCGACTCACTAATATTTCATGTATTTGTCTCTAGATAGCGAAAACTGTGCCAAGTTTTATATGCCTTATTTATCAGGTGCTTAGTGGTTTTTGTCGCCGTGTTGTATGTTGCTAAGTCCGATATCGGACTGCTAGTTTTCGAAACTGAACTAGTCTGGTAATTCAATTTAACTAGTAAATGTTGTCTATCTAACATATTCATTACATATGTAATCAGTAGGGTTGAACAATGAAACTAATCAAAGTATTAATATTGGTGTTATTTACCTACGCCAATACCGCATCAGGAATTATCATCAAGCATGATGTTAATGATGAGCAATATCGTCAATTGGCAAAAAATTATCCGATATCGGTAACGTTTTACGATACTTGGAAAAATAAAGAACATGTTGTTGGAACAGGCACTTATATCGGTGAACGATGGATAGTGACAGCAGCTCATGTGGCACATTATATGAAAGTTGGATTGAAAGTAGGTGCTGGTCGCACGTTCTTAAAAGTTGAAAAAATTATTGTTCATCAGGGCTGGAAAGAAGGTCAGTCGGCTAATGATATTGCGTTGGTCAAACTAAGTGCTGAACCTAAAGAATTACAAGCTGTAGCGTTATATCAAGCAAGTGATGAAGTAAATAGAGAGTTTACTTTTGTAGGTCGCGGTCAATTTGGTAACGGTAAAGTAGGTATTATTAACAGTGTTCAACAACAGCGTGCTGCGCGTAATTTGGCTGTTTCTGCTAACGATCAGTTTGTCCAATTTGTCTTTGATAGTGGTAAGTCTGCGCTACAATTAGAAGGAATTAGCGGTCCCGGAGATTCCGGCGGTCCGGGTGTAATATCCATTAATGGTAAATTATACTTAGCAGGCGTTAGCTCATGGCAAGACACAAGTCCCACCAAGTTTGTTGAAGGAAAGTACAATGTTATTGAGCATTACACTCGTGTCTCATCGTTTATTTCTTGGATTAAGACCATGAAGTAGTAATAAATTGTAGGGGTTGATGATTAGGTTTGATTGAAATTTATCCATTTTTATTCTATTTTTAAGGGTTCGAACAAGATAAAACCCTGATGGCGGGTAACTGGCGGGGTCATTTTACGGGTTTTGTAGGATAGTAATAGCTCATTAATTATTGGAGCTAATCATGGAATCACAAATGAAAATTAACGCAGACAATGTACGTCAATTTAGACACAATAAAGGATGGTCTCAAGAGCAACTATCACATGCTTCGGGTCTTGGTCTACGAACAATTCAGCGTGTTGAAGCGCAGGGGAATGGTTCACGAGAAACTGCGGTCTGTTTAGCGGCCACATTTGATGTTGAATTAACGACTATAATGGCGGAATTGGTAAAGGACATTAAAGTCGATGTTCAAGAGGTAGCTTATCAAGTGCCTAAAGTTGTATTGTGGGGAGGAGGTATTGCTTTGCTGATATCTATACTCTCACCTATTTTTTTCACGTCATATAATACATTCACTGCTTTTGCTAATTTATTAACACTGGCGGCGATTTTTTATATCGTATTTGGTTGGTATTTTAAGCACAAAATCCATAACGCCATTGATATAAATAGAAAAACAGCCCGCGCTTGTTTTATCTTTTTAGCCTGTTATTTTACGTTTTATTCATTTTCAGATCACAGTCAATTTAGTGCCACTAGTGGATTATTGTCTTGCGTAATTTTCTGCATTATTTATTACATATTATTGAAGAAGTTGTCTGAACAACCTTCAAAGCCTATTTAGAAAGAGGGTACTTTATATTTTTAGAATATATGTTGTGGGGATTATTGATTATCTATATTGGCTTAGCATTTGTCACAACAGTAAGCATAAGGGAAGCGTTTTGGCTGAGTCGTAATAAAAGAACAGCTTTGCTCGCTCTAAATTGGTTATTACCTATTTTTGGATCGGCTATAGCCTTAGACTCTTGTGATTCGCCATTAAGTGCAGGCAATAATCGTAGTGGTCATGTTGGAAGTACAGAATCTACTGATATTGAACCTAGTTCTTTCGGGGGTGGCAGTGATTAAAAACATCTTAGTAAATTTTAAGGAAAATTATGAGTTGGTTTAGTTCTAAAAAATTGTGTGATCATTGTAACGCGGCAAAAACACATCAAGTCTTTGAAGGCAACCAAACATGCCCCGAGTGTGAATCTGCAATATTAATAGCACGCGAATCTATTCGAGTTTGCCCCGTAGACGGTAATACAATGGAAAAGGAAAATGTTCAGAATATTATTATTGACCGGTGCCCTAAATGCCAAGGAGTGTGGCTTGATCATAACGAGTTAGAGAGTCTTAAATTAATGGCGCAGCAAGATAGTGATTTTGCAACAGGACTAGCCATAGGAATCGCTGTCGGGTAAATACTGTAAATCAGTAGTATTTATCTAGCGTACTAACAAAAATGCCACGAATAAGTTCGTGGCATTTCTCGTTGTTGCGTAGAGTTTTAGCTAACTAGAACAGTCTATTTAAACCGTTCATGGCCGCAACGCGATAGGCTTCAGCCATGGTTGGGTAGTTAAAGGTGGTGTTAACAAAATATTCAATATTATTACCTTCACCTTTTTGCTCCATGATGGCCTGTCCGATATGGACGATTTCAGAGCTACGCTCGCCAAAACAATGAATACCCAATAATTGTTTGGTATCACGGTGAAACAGTAACTTTAAGAAACCAACATTGATGCCCCCAATTTGAGCGCGTGCCAGATGTTT
>Ga0209396_1000581_pt1 | contig 42741 bp, 36 predicted proteins | sample GOMGulsemesocosm_6_FD_184638 | JGI IMG/M metagenome (GOLD analysis project Ga0209396, IMG submission 184638) | Methane-oxidizing microbial communities from mesocosms in the Gulf of Mexico - GOM8C Gulf of Mexico (SPAdes) (version 2) | ecosystem: Environmental > Aquatic > Marine > Cold seeps...
GTTATTACGGAGCACGTAGCCGTGTTTACCGTGTTGCTTATCAAGCAGTAACTAAAGCAGGTCAATACGCTTACCGCGATCGTCGTCAACGTAAACGTCAATTCCGTCAGCTTTGGATAACTCGTATCAATGCAGCAGCTCGCATAAATGGTTTATCTTACAGTGTTTTCATTAATGGCCTTAAAAAGGCTGCTATTGAGATCGATCGTAAGATCCTTGCTGATATTGCAGTATATGACAAAGTAACATTCACATTCTTAGTTGAAAAAGCGAAAGCTGCTTTAGCTGCATAGAATTTGAAAAAGCTTTGAGACAAGGACGCCATTAGGCGTCCTTTTCTTTTTTTGAATCTTTAATTAATATTTCTAAAATTTATACTGTTTAAGATATGCAGTAATATTAGTTAAACATTTATATAAAATTGAGAGTTGAATTATGAGTCTTGCAGATCAAATTTTAGCGGTAAACAATGATTTACCTATTCGCACCGATGCACCTGTTCATAGTGGCAAAGTCCGTAGTGTCTATTGGTTAACCGATGCAGATAGTAAACGTTTAATTCAAGAAAAAGGCTATGATGTCGCAGACGATACCCCGTTAGCCATTATGGTGATCAGTGACCGTATCTCTGCCTTTGAATGCATTTGGCAAGGTGAAGGTGGTATGAAAGGTGTACCCGGTAAGGGCGCTTCACTTAATGCTATTTCAAACCATTGGTTTAAATTATTTAAAGAACAAGGTTTAGCTGATAGTCACATTCTTGATATCCCACACCCATTTGTTTGGATCGTGCAAAAAGCTAAACCAGTAATGATTGAAGCTATTTGTCGTCAGTATATTACAGGGTCAATGTGGCGTTCATACGCAAAAGGTGAACGTGAATTTTGTGGTATTGAATTAGCTGAAGGTTTAACTAAAGATTCAAAATTACCTGAGTTACTTCAAACGCCATCAACAAAAGGTATTTTAGAAGGCATTCCGGGCGTACCTGCTATTGACGACGTAAATATTACTCGTGCAAATATTGAAGATAATTTTGAAGCATTCCATTTTAAATCGCCTGCTGATATTACTTTATACGAGAAATTATTAACGGAAGGTTTTGACGTTATTTCTGATTCGTTAGCAAAGCTAGATCAAATTTTTGTTGATACTAAGTTTGAGTTTGGCTACGTGAAAGACAAAGCCGGTAACGATAAACTTATTTATATGGATGAAGTGGGCACGCCTGACTCTTCTCGCATATGGGATGGCGAACAGTACCGTGGCGGTAAAGTTGTAGAAAACTCGAAAGAAGGTTTCCGACAGTTATTACTGGCACATTTCCCAGATGCAGATATCTTAATAAATAAAAACCGTATGGACGAACGTTTTGCATTAGCACGTGATAATGAATTACCGGAATCAGTATTAATGGATGTATCAAAAACGTATATCGCGATTGCTGAAAAAATTACTGGCGAAAAAATTGTCTTATCAGCGAACCCTAAAGCTGAAATTATTGATATTTTACGTGAGCAATATCAGTTAATTGATTAGTTATATTATAAATTAGCGTACTGAAGATATTTAATTATAAACCCTACTAATTAGTAGGGTTTATTGCTTCAGTCCCTTATTTTCAAGCAGCTGCTGAAATTGGCCGCTTTTTTTCATTTCTTTTAATACGATTGAAAGTGCTTGGACTAATTTTTCATGGCGTTGTTTGTTTAAGTAAACATGCAGAGTGATGCTGGCTAATGGTGGTTTCAGTATTTTAATGGTTTCGGCATGTGCTTTGTTCTTACGGAGAAATTTAGTTGCTGTGCTAAAACTGGTAATGGTCAAATCTGCTCTGTCATTAAACACCATTGAAATAGCCTGTTCAGTACGATTAACTAAATAAACATGTTTAAACATGTGTTCTTTTTCTTCAATAAATTTTGTGCCTCTTTCATAAGCAATAGAATAGTTTTTCATACTTTCCCAACCATCAACTTTTATAAGCTTTTTACTAAGTACTGACTGATCAATAGTAAAAAGTGGCTCTGTCACTTGTTGTAAATTTGGTAATTGTTTAAGGTCTAATTTACTCACTCTAAACAAGTCGCCATCAGTAATGCCACTATTGGCCCACAACAAACTTCGCATATTGGGCAGCGTTCTAATTTTAAGTTTATAGCCCAGCTTTTTAAGTGCCGCGGACATTATTCTATTTGCCTGTTGATATAACGGCGTGTCAGAATGATTGGTCGTACTTAATACTATTTGGGGAGATGGTTTTTGTACGATATTTTTATTTGATATTTTCGAATTAAATGGTGAATTAACCGCAGTAATTTTAACCAAACTTGAAAGCGAACTAAAGGCTGTCATGCTCACTAGCATTGATAAAATGCAGGTGACTATAATCCTTGCTGTTAATCTACTCGGCATTGGACTCGCCTAATTAAATATTATAATCCTCTGTTATTAAATCTAGTTCAAATAGTGTTAAAAATCTTATAAGTTTAGCTATTTCAATCATGTCTATTGGTATTAGCTCATCTGTTCTCTATATGCCTAAGACGATGGTTAGCGCTGTAATCGTCCTATAAATTGTTTTTAGTGAGGGCATAACGAACATTATTTTTACGGTTATTATGAAATGGTTTAGTCACATCTCCCCCTAAAGTTTGATTTTGAAGTTATTAATATAAAGTTTGTAAATTAAATTGGCTAAATAGCCGTTAAATCACGTTGTCCCCCTACATTTTTTGTTCATTTTTGTGTAGAATCACTCACCATTTTTATTAATTAAATCAGTCTAGCCAAAGCCTTGAAATATAGTACGAGGTTTTAGAGCCGCTTTAGAGGAACTCATGAATTTAGACGATATTATATTGCAAGCAGAACAAGCGATTGCTGCTGCAAAAGATCCTGTAGAACTTGATCAAGTTCGCGTTAACTTTTTAGGTAAAAAAGGTTTGTTCACAGAACAAATGAAAGGGTTAAGTAAATTACCTAAAGAAGAAAAACCTAAAGCAGGACAAGTGATCAATATTGCTAAACAGCAAGTACAAAAATTATTAACAGTGCGTGGTGAGTTATTACGTGCGGAAGTTATCGCTATACAATTAGCTGCTGAGTCTATTGATGTAACCTTACCAGGGCGCAGTAATGAGTCAGGCGGATTACACCCAGTAACACGTACTATTGAACGCATTGAAAGTTTTTTCGGTGATTTAGGTTTTTCTGTTAAAGAAGGCCCTGAAGTAGAAGATGATTTCCATAACTTTGACGCACTGAATATTCCTGAACATCATCCTGCTCGTCAAGACCACGATACTTTTTACTTTAACCCTAAGTTGGTGTTGCGTACACAAACGTCGGGCGTACAAATCCGTACCATGGAAAAAGAGCAACCGCCATTACGTATTATCTCTCCAGGTAAAGTTTATCGTAATGATTATGACCAAACACATACGCCGATGTTTCATCAGGTTGAAGGATTAATGGTCGACAAAGATGTTAGCTTTACGCATCTTAAAGGTATTTTGCATGACTTCTTACATCACTTTTTTGAAGAAGAAGTAGAAATTCGTTTCCGTCCTTCATACTTTCCGTTTACTGAACCTTCAGCTGAAGTTGATATAATGGGAAAAAATGGTAAATGGTTAGAAGTATTAGGTTGTGGCATGGTTCACCCTAATGTTTTGAAATCAGTAGGAATCGATCCTGAAGTGTACACTGGTTTCGCATTTGGTATGGGCGTTGAGCGTTTAACCATGTTGCGTTACGGTGTGAATGACTTACGTTCATTCTTCGAAAATGATCTTCGCTTCTTAAAACAGTTCAAGTAGGAAAGCCAACAATGAAATTTAGTGAATCTTGGTTACGTGAGTGGGTAAACCCTGCAATTTCTTCTGATGAATTAGCTCATCAAATTACTATGGCTGGCTTAGAAGTCGATGCTGTAGAGCCTGTTGCAGGTGAATTTAGCGGTGTATTAATTGGTGAAGTGGTTGAATGTGGTCCACATCCTGACGCTGATAAATTACAAGTAACAAAAATAAATTTAGGCCGCGACTTTAACAATGGCGAATTAGTTGACATTGTTTGTGGTGCTAAAAATTGTCGTTTAGGCATTAAAGTTGCGGTTGCCACTGTTGGCGCTGTATTACCTGGTAACTTTAAAATTAAAAAAGCTAAATTACGTGGCGTGCCGTCTCATGGCATGTTGTGTAGTGAGTCTGAAATTGGTTTGTCTGACAGTTCAGACGGTATTATGGAACTAGCACAAGATGCGCCATTAGGCATGTGTGTTCGTGAATACCTAGATCTTAACGATCTTACTATTGATGTTGATTTAACCGCTAACCGTGGTGATTGTTTAGGCCTTAAAGGCTTAGCGCGCGAAGTTGGTGTATTAAATAGCTTAAACATTATTGAACCAGAAATTACTGCAGTAGTACCGACTATTGACGATACCCGTGAAATCACGTTGTCAGCACCACATGCTTGTCCACGTTACTTAGGTCGTGTGATTAAAAATATCGATGTAACCGCGCAAACACCATTATGGATGGTTGAAAAGCTACGTCGTTGTGGTACTCGTTCAATTGACCCTGTTGTTGATGTTACAAACTACGTTTTACTTGAACAAGGGCATCCAATGCATGCTTTTGATTTAGGTAAACTAGAAGGCAGCATTAACGTTCGTTTAGCAACACAAGATGAAAAACTTGTCTTGCTGGACGGAAATGAAGTTACGCTTTCTGAACAAACTTTAGTGATTGCCGATACTGGTATTGATGGTGACGGTAAAGCATTAGCAATGGCCGGTATCTTTGGTGGTCTTCATTCCGGAGTTAAGTCATCGGATGAAGAAAAATCAACAGACATCTTCTTAGAAAGTGCCTTTTTTGCCCCTTTAGCGATTCTAGGTAAAGCACGCCAATATGGTTTACATACAGATTCGTCACATCGTTATGAACGCGGTATCGACCCCGAATTGCAACGTAATGCTATGGAACGAGCAACGACTTTATTACTTGAAATTGTTGGTGGTGAAGCAGGCCCAATCGTTGAAGCAGTAAGTGAAGAGCACTTACCTAAAGCTAAAACAGTTACTTTACGTCGTGAAAAATTAGATGGTCGTATTGGTCATCATATTGAAGATGTTAAAGTTACTGAGATCTTAACCCGTTTAGGTTTTGGCGTTGCTTTTGCAACAAATGTTTGGACTGTTGTAGTTCCAGCATACCGTTTTGATATTAAAATCGAAGTCGATTTAATTGAAGAAGTTGCCCGTATCTTTGGATACAACAATATTCCTAATGTTTCACCAAAAGCAACACTAGCGATGCGTGAGCAAAAAGAAAAGTTCATACCGTTAAAGCGTTTACGTAATGTTATGGTGAACCGTGGTTATCAAGAAGCCATTACTTATAGTTTCGTTGACCCGAAAGTACAGGCGTTAATTCACCCAGAACAAGCTGTGATGACTTTACCTCATCCTATTTCTTCTGAAATGTCTGTAATGCGTCTAAGTATGTGGACAGGTTTATTACAGTCGGTTATTTATAACCAAAACCGTCAACAAACCCGTATACGCTTATTTGAAACTGGTTTACGCTTTGTTCCTGACGTAAGTGCAGAAAACGGTGTTCGCCAAGAACAAATGTTTGCGGGTATCATTAGTGGTCAACGTAACCAAGAACATTGGGATATGGAAAAACCAGCTGCTGACTTTTACGATATAAAATCAGACGTTGAAGCTTTACTTGCCTTAACTGCTGATGCTGCATCATATGAGTTTTCTCAAGACGAAATTTCTGCACTTCACCCAGGACAAACTGCCGCTATTCATCGAGATGGTGTGCTAGTTGGGCACGTAGGTACCTTACATCCTGAATTAGAAAGAAAATTAGGGCTTAATGGTCGCACATTTATTTTTGAACTTTTATTGGCTGAAATTTCAATACAGAAAATCCCTGAAGCGGGTGATATATCTCGCTTTCCGGCCAATAGACGTGACATTGCAGTGATAGTAGAAGAGAAAATAAATGCAAAAAAAGTGTTACAACTTATTGAAAAGGTTGGCGGAAATTATTTAGTTGATCTAAACTTGTTTGACGTATACCGAGGAAATGGTATAGATGAAGGGTTTAAGAGTTTAGCAATAGCGATGACTTTACAGGATTGTAAAAAAACCCTTGAAGAAAAAGATATTAATGAAGTCGTCGAACGTGTCGTTGACACATTAGAAACTGAGCTAAATGCATCACTGAGGAATTAGGCAATGGCGCTTACCAAAGCAGAAGTAGCAGAACATTTATTTGAAAAAGTTGGGCTGAGCAAACGCGACGCTAAAGATATGGTTGAAGTGTTTTTTGAAGAAATACGCGAAACTTTAGAAAGTGGCGAACAAGTAAAGCTTTCTGGTTTTGGTAACTTTGATCTTCGTGTAAAAAGCGAGCGCCCAGGTCGTAATCCGAAAACAGGTGAAGATATTCCAATTTCTGCTCGTAAAGTCGTGACATTTCGTCCCGGGCAAAAATTGAAAAGTCGTGTTGAAAATAGTAACGGCTAATCAATTTATATAAATTGAATAAACAGCAAGTTTTTAATGTTTTTTTACATCATTAACTTGCGATAATAAAGGTTGCTTCGGCAACCTTTTTTGTTGCTATTTTTTCTAAAAATGATGTGCTCAGTGCAAGGATGGAAGCTCAGGCCAAAGTTTTTTACTGATATATCGAATAAAGAAAGTAAATATTTCCTTTATTAATAGTCCTGAAATCGCCACTATAACACCCGTAGCTAGCGCATTCACTGTTAACGGAATAGCCATAGAGAATTCCATAATGGTCTGACGGATTATCATTTTGTCGGCATGCAATATTGTATTTATAACTTGCTCTATATAGGTCGACTCTGTAATTGTGCTTAATTGATGTTGTAAGTAATCAACCCTAGTTATTAATTGGTTAATAATATCAGCGGTACTAACAATAGAGGCCTCTGCATTTGCTTGATATTTCATTACCATCGCAGATAAATCTCCTTGGTAATGTTTATCTGCAATAGTTTGAAACTGTAGTAAATGTAAGTTTGCTTCGGTTAAGTGTCCCGATAAGCGATGTTGATATTGAATGATTAGTTCAGGCAGTTGCACACCGAGTATAAAGGTTACTGTGAAAAAGCAGCGGTCAATAATATTGTTAATAATTCTAAACATAGGTTAATAGTTGCTAAAGAGGCATGAGAAAAGCAACAGTAACATAGCTTTGCTAATTTTTACGTTAAAATTTATGGTTTGAAAATTGCATGTTTATAAAATGGATAACTTCTTTGCTGTGAATGAAGAAAACAGTCAATTTTTTGATGGTGGTATCAAGTAGTGAAAAATAATATGAATAACAACGAACAAGAGAACTTGAGAATGTCAGTCTTTTCTAATGCTCAAGTTGAGCAACCGCAGATTCATCAAGGTCATCATAAATTACGGGATCTAATTGCCGCGAGCAGTGTGCTAATTTCAGCTAGCCTTATAACGAGTAATGCAAGTGCTATAGAAGTTGCTGGTAATTTTCATAAGGGTGATGAGTCAAAAGCAAAAGGTTTTAGTTTTGTTTTGGCTGATCAATTCACAAAAGGTGGCAATATTTACTGGTCGGTGGGTTATAACCGTTTAGATAAATTAAAGTACGATTTGCCCTTTACTATAACAGGCGAACGTTTTTTCAAAGTGGACACAGTTGACGCGCTTGTTAGTTATCGTCATAAAATACAAAGTTATAATTCTTTTTTAAAGAACCTCACCATTGAATATCAACTTGGGGCTTCGGTAGCTCTTACTGAAAATAAACTTATCTATACAGATCCAAAAAGTTTAGACACAGTGTTGATATACTCTTCAGAAAAAAATGATATTAATGCCGTTATTGGTGTCGGCGCTTTATATAAGCTTGACCGAAATACCTCAATAAACTTTGGTGTTAAATACCAACCGAATTTTTCAGAATTTGGCGATATATCATCAGCTTATATAGGCTTAACTTATCGTTTTGGTCGTGGTTTTGATTAATGTTTTTGGTAGTGGTTTTGGTTACTAGTTGCAGAACCCGATAATGACTTAACAAAACAGTTACAGTTAATTTCATTATCTTTGTTAAACTTTGTAATAGAAAGCTAATCATATTTATGCCATAAATTGGCAGTATTTATGAGTTTTCAGATGTCATAACTTGTACGCTCAAGTTATAAATAACTCGTTATTGGTGGGAATACTTAATGCCATTAAAAATTCGCTTAATCGCTTTTATACTTATGTCAGCGATCACAGTCAACTTCTCTGCTTATGCGGCAGTAACACAATGTATTATCCCAACTCCGATCTTAGACGCTGATGGTGATGGTTATGACGATACCGTTATCATTGGTGGTGCATATGATTTATTTCCTGGAGATGCTACTGAATGGTATGACACCGACTTAAATGGCGTCGGTAATAATGCTGATCCTGATGATGATGGTGATGGTGTTCCTGATGTTTCTGACAACAATCGCGATGGTGATGCTGTTCTTGATATTTACGATCCCGCTATCGACAATTCTTTTGAATGGTTAAACACCGACGGAGATACGCTTTGTAATACCGTCGATCTTGATGATGATCAAGATGGTACTGTTGATACTGTTGATGTATATCCGCTTAACCCCTTAGAATGGGATGATACCGATAGTGATACTATTGGTAATAATGCTGATACTGATGATGATGGTGATGGTGTTATTGATCTTTACGATGCTTTTCCTCTAGATAATACCGAACAGCTTGATACAGATTTAGACACTATAGGTAATAATACCGATACTGATGACGATGGCGATGGCATTTTAGATGTTGATGATGCTTTTCCCCTTGATAATCTTGAACAAAGAGATCTTGATAACGATGGTATCGGTGATAATGCAGATAATGATAGCGATGGTGATAGTTATGCAAATAATATTGATATTTGGCCAAATGACGCATCCGAGTGGTTTGATACTGACGGTGACACCGTAGGTAATAATGCTGATCTCGATGATGACACTCATGATGTAACTAATGTAGGCGACGGTATTCCTGATGTAAGCGATGACTTTCCCTTAGATGCTAGCGAGTGGCTTGATAATGATAATGACGGAATTGGCGATAATGGAGATACGGATGCCGACGGTGATGGACACCTAAATGTAAATGATGCTTTTCCTTTAGATATTACAGAACATATTGATACCGATGGTGACGGCATTGGTAATGTTGCTGATACCGATGATGATACCCATAATATTACGAATGTTGGTGATGGTGTATTAGACAGCAGCGATCCATTTCCTCTTGACCCTAGTGAGTGGATAGATACTGATAGCGATGGTGTCGGTAATAATTCAGACAGTGATGATGATAATGATGGAGTATTAGATGATATAAATGGCAATGGCATTATTGATGGCTTAGATGACGTTTTTCCATTGGACTCTACTGAGTATATTGATACTGATGGTGATGGAACAGGAAATAATGCTGATACCGATGACGATGGTGATGGTGTAGCCGACGGTGTTGACAGGTTCCCACTTGATGTAAATGAGTCAATCGATACTGATGGTGATGGCGTCGGTAATAATACCGACACAGATGATGATAATGATGGCTTGTTAGATGTAAATGAAACACCTGCAAACTCAATATTACCGTTAGAAACTACAGACACTGATGGCGATGGCATTGCTGATAATACAGATCTTGATGATGACACGCACGATGTCACAGGTGTTGGAGACGGTATCCCTGATAATAATGACCTTTTTCCATTTGATTCAACTGAATGGGAAGACACAGATGGTGATTTTATAGGTGACAATAGTGACCCTGATATAGACGGTGACGGTATCGCTAATACGGACGATCCTGGACCAAAAGACCCTGCGGCAAGAACAGATACTGATGGTGATGGCCTCGCTAATGAAACTGACGATTTTGATGACGACAATGATGGCGTTGCAGATAATATCGATTTATTTCCTTTAAACTCAGCTGAAAGTATAGATACTGATGGGGATGGTACAGGTAATAACTCTGACTCAGATGATGATAATGATGGCTTTGCCGATGATATAAACGGTAACGGTATTATTGATGGTTTAGATGATGCTTTTCCACTAGATGTGGGTGAATACTTAGATACTGACTTCGATGGAACAGGAAACAATACAGATACCGATGATGACGGTGATGGGATTATTGATTCCATGGATGCCTTTCCTTTAAACGGTTCTGAAACTATCGATACTGATGGCGACTTAGTTGGTAATAATAGCGACAGTGATGATGATAACGATGGTTTTGTCGATAGCCTTGATGCCTTTCCCTTAGATGCGAGTGAACATTTAAATACAGATGCAAACTCTGTTAACAGTGACTTACTTGGCAATAATATTGATACCGATGATGATGGTGACGGTTTTCTCGACAGTAATGATTTATATCCTTTAGATGCTAGCGAATGGAAAGATTCAGATGGCGATGGTATTGGTGATAATGCCGATGGCGATGATGATAATGATAACATTCTTGATGGAGATGATGCTTTCCCTTTCGATCCAGGAGAGGCACTTGATACCGATGGTGATGGTATTGGCGATGTACTCGATACTGATGACGATGGTGATGGTGTTTTAGATAATGTAGATTTATTCCCTTTCGATGAGAATGAATCCCTAGATAGTGATAATGATAATACGGGTAATAATAGCGACAGTGACGATGATAATGATGGTGTTCTAGATATTGATGACGCATTCCCATTGGATCCAATAGAAAGTGCAGATACAGATGCCGATGGAATAGGGAATGTTAACGATATTGATGACGATAATGACGGTGTGCTTGATTATATTGACCAACTACCATTAGATAAAACAGAATCACTTGATTCTGATACTGATGGACAAGGCAATAATGCAGATCCCGATGATGATAATGACGGCATGAGTGATATATTTGAAGTTCAATATGGCTTTGATCAGCTAAATGCTGCGGATGCTAGGCTCGATACCGATTCAGATGGCACAATTAATGTCGATGAAGAACGCAATAATACTAACCCGTTAATTGATGATTACGCGCCAGTGATCACCGTACCTCTATCTGTTCATCTTGATGCGGATCATACCTTTACAGCATTAAGTTTAGAGCAATTGGTAGATTTGACTGAAGTGTATGTTGAGGATGGACGTGATGGTGCAAATTGCTGTGCATTAACTCCTGTTGGCTTTGAATTGGGTCAAAAGCATATAACTTCGGGCCTCTACAACATTATTTGGCGAGCAGTTGATGAAGCGGGAAATGTTTCAACCATACCGCAAGTGCTTAATGTTAACCCGGTAGTGAATTTCAATGCCGCTCAAACATTAGGTGAGGGAGTGACAGCCCGTGTTGAAGTGGTGCTTTCTGGTGCCGCACCTAATTATCCAGTTGAACTACCTTTTGCCATTTCAGGTACTGTTGACTCACTCGATTATCAAATGTCTGATAATAAAATCGTAATTAACGAAGGTACATCAGGCTTTATTGATATTTTAATCAATAAAGATTTCCAAGCAGAAAGTGACGAACAGCTGATCCTTAGTTTTGGCGAGGAAATAAATGCGGGCGTACATAATTCGCATACAATCGTAATTACTGAAACTAACCTAGTACCGACAACTGAAATAAGCATTAATCAGCAAGGAATTGAAGTCTCTTCTATTAGCAAGGATCAAGGTGAAGTGGAAATTAAGCTGCTGGTTAATGATGCTAATCCAGATGATTTACATATTATTAATTGGAACCTACCTGATTATCTACTTGCAGAAATAAGTGCGAACCAAAAAACAGTTTACTTAACCCCTGATTCATTCAGTCTGCCAGTTGATATTAAAAATTTAATTACCATAGAAGTGAGTGTTACCGATAACGGCAGTGGCGAGTTATCGCAAACACATCGAGTTAATATTCCAGTAAGCGACAGTTTAGCGCGATTAGATAGCAGTGATACTGATAAAGATGGTATTGCTGATAATATTGAAGGCTATGCTGACAATGATGGCGATGGAGTACCAGCATTTCTCGATAATAACGATATTCCATATCTACAACCTTTACATGTTAACGCGGGTAAAACCAAGTTAATGGAAACTGAGCCTGGTTTGAAATTACGTCTAGGTAAATACGCCCTACAGCAATTCTCTGATGGTGTACAAATGAGTCAGACAGAAATGGATGGCACAGGATTAGTACCGACCGACAACTATGATCACCGTAGTGATTACTTTGATTTTGAAATTCATAGTATCCTGCCATTTGGTCAATCGGTTTACGTGGTTATTCCACTAAATGATGGTATTCCTGAACATTCACTCTATCGTAAATATAATGTAGAAAATGGTTGGCAGAACTTTGTTGAAAACAGTAACAATACGTTAGCATCAAGTGTAGCTGATAACGATGTTTGTCCACCACCACATAGCGAGTTGTATCAAGCTGGTTTAGCAGCCGGGCATCAATGTGTACGATTATTGATTGAAGATGGTGGTCCAAACGATGCTGATGGTATTGCTAATGGTATTATTGATGATCCCGGTGGTATTGCGTTAGTACCTAATTCAGAAGTTGCTAAAGAGACAGAGCCTGAGCAATCAAGCAGTGGCAGTATGTATTGGTTATTGTTTTTAGTTTTAGCCACATTACGTATTAAAGCCAAGCGAAAAAATTATCGTTAGAAAGTACGCAATTTAAGCTTGTTCGCCCGTTATTTTACTATAAAATAGCGGGCAAATTTATTCTTCAATAAAACCTATTATTTTATGTTTGAACTAAAATATCATACCCCTAAAGAGTGGGCGCAAGTAGCCCTTGCCGATTTTAATGCCTTTTTACTTGACCATGCTACCGCAGAAAAAAAAGCGTCAGGTATGGCAATGTCGATGATTTCTCATTACCCCGATAGAAAAAGCATGGTTAAAGCCATGGCAGACTTAGCCATAGAAGAGTTGATTCATTTTAAGCAGGTACTAAAGCTCATTAATGCTCGTGGTATTCAACTTGGTGCCGACAGTAAAGACCCTTACATTACGCAAATTCGTAAAGCTTTTCGAAACGGTAGCGAAGTATTCTTTATGGACCGACTTATTGTTGCTGGTGTTATTGAAGCACGTGGCTATGAACGTTTCTCTCTTATCGCAGAAGCATTGCCTGAAGGCAAAGACAAAATATTGTATGACGCCATTGCCAAGTCTGAAGAAAAACATAAAAACTTATTTATTGAACTTGCTTATGAATATTTCGATAAAGCTGAAGTTGATCTTCGTTTAGAAGAAGTTCTAACCTTAGAAGCTGAAATTTGTGCGAAGCTTCCTTTTAGAGCTGCACTACATTAATGGCTAATTTGGATTTATAGCTGAACATTTATGTCTAAAAATTTCACTCAATATTTCTCACGTTATGCCGAAAGTGAGATTGATACGTTAATTACGCATCAATCGCTTTTACCTGAAAATTTTTTAGTTGAAAATGTACTCGTTATTCCTGCCTACCAAGAAACAAGCGCTTTTATCGAGCGATTTTTAGCTTCGGTATTATCGCAATCTCCAGTGCTTATGGTGATTGTTATTAATGAGCCTATTGATAATGAAGCTGGTATAAAAGAATCTATAAAAGACAGTCCTCAACAAAAACTCCATCAGTTTGCACTTTCATGCGGCGAAGTTTCTTGGCAATATGAAAACCTAACATTAGTAAAATCGGCATCGAATAAAGCATGGTTACTCGTTGTTGACCGATTCACCCAAGCAATCGATAAAGACCAAGGAGTAGGGCTGGCACGTAAAATTGGTAGCGATTTAAGTGCTTACTTAATATCAATAAATAAAGTTAAACAGCCATGGATTTGTTCAAGTGATGCTGATGCTCATCTTCCAGAACATTATTTTAGCGCACTGCAAAACCGGGATAAAAACACTGTCGTTTGCTGTTTTAATTTTCATCACAGCAGTGATGATAAAATAGTACATCAAGCTAACCAACTGTATGAAACGGCATTACGTTATTACGTGATGGGTTTACAGCATGCCAATTCACCTTATGCTTTCTTTACCATAGGTAGTATTTTAGCCTTCAAAGCTGAAGCTTATGTACAAGTACGAGGCTTTCCCAAGAGAAGTGCCGGAGAAGATTTTTATCTTTTAAATAAACTTTCGAAATTAGGTGATGTTGAGTTCATCGAAGAAGTCACGGTAGAACTTGACGCACGAGTCTCACTGCGGGTGCCATTTGGTACTGGCCCCGCAGTTCAAAAAATAATTGAGCTACAAGCAAACAAACAAGATTACTGTTATTACCATCCTGAAGTTTTTCAACAACTAAAAGTAACGTTAGCGGCGTTTTCACAATTATGGCAACAAAGGCATGCACTGGAGTCGTGGCAGAAATTATTGCCAAAACAAGCTTACGGTGCATTAATAGATATTCAATTTGAAAAGTTTATAGCCAGCCAAAAAAACAATAACCAAATTCAATTTAATAAACAATTAATCGTTTGGTTCGATGCGTTTAAAACATTAAAATTTATTCACAACCTACGTGATAACTATTATCAGGATATCCCTCTGCAACAAGCGTTACTTATCGCCCACTTTTAACGTTAGTGATAAACCGGTCAAAAAACTAGATTCCCCCTAAAAATGTAAGTAATTATTAATGGATGATGACTATCGCTTGATATACGACAATCTTAGTATACCTTTAATTATAGCTGTCTAAAAATTAAACAATACTAATGTTGGCAGTATTTATTAATAGTATGCTGTTAGGAGGCAATATGATCATTGACTTAAGAAAACTAAAAAATATGACGTCGGTATTTATTTTCTTATTATTGATAGTTGGCTGCCAAAATAGCCTAACCACAGAAGGTATGTTGCTGATTAAGATCGATGAGTTATATTTAGATCAACAATTTCCGACTTATAAAAATTACCCTATCGAAACAGAAGACGATATTTTCTCTCTAGATGATGAAATGCGTTTAATGGTGAGCGATAAATTAGTTCCCATTCGTGATGTACGTAAACGTTCACTCAAGTTACTGAAACAAATATTTGATCAAGAAAATGTCGCGCTCGCGTATAATTCTGGGGCGAATGTATCTGCAAAAGAAGCCTATCATAATCAACAAGCCAACTGTTTATCGTTAACGATAATGGCATATTCATTGGCCAAAGAAGCTGGCTTAAACGTCGACTTTCAAGATGTTAGGATCCCAGAGTATTGGGTTCGTGATGGCGACCAAAATATGCTGAGTGGTCATGTTAATTTAGTCATAACTGAAACCAAAGCACCTAATCAAATGATTTTTATTGGTAGTAATATTTTGACCATAGATTTTGACCCCGTTATTTCAAGAAAGTCTTTCCCGAGTAAAATTATTAACAAAAATACTGTTATAGCTATGTATTATAATAATAAAGGCGGACAAGCTCTATTTGATAACGAATTAGATAAGGCTTATGCCTACTTTAAGGCTGCTACCAAAGTTGCTCCCAGCTATAGTTCTACATGGGGGAACCTTGGAGTGCTCTACAGAAAAGTTGACCATGATAAACATGCGATGAATAACTACCGACATGCGATGAATCTAGATAAGAAAAATTACAATACCATGTCAAACATGAGTATTATTTTACATGAGCAAGGCAAGTTTGAACAAGTTAACCGTATTAAAAAAGTTTTACATAAAAAACGCCATAATAACCCATATTACCATGCATTATTAGCTGATGAAGCTTTCTATCACGGACATAATAAGCAAGCTTTAATCCATTACCGTCGTGCCATCATGCTAGCTCACAATATTCATGAGTTTCATTTTGGTATGGCTAAAGTTTACTATGTCATGAACGATCATAAGCGGGCTGAAAAATCATTGAAAAAAGCTATTATTTATAATAAGAATAAAGCAATAGACGATAGATACACTGCTAAAATGAGTATCATGAAAAAAGCTGATTATTAATTTATGTTTTATCAGCTGTTAAGTATTTTACCTGTGTATTAGAAGTTTAACGACAGGCGAAATTTATAGCCGATAAATACGGGTTATACCGTTTTATGTTCATTGTTATGAAATGTTAATACTCAACAATGTACATTTTTCATGAACCAAAAGAATGCTTGATTTCCCTTATGAACTCTCCGGCTTAGCACCCGAGGAGAGTAAATCCGATTTACCTAATATCCTGGAGCTCCTTTAGCAGATACACAGATAATTGACATTTAATAAATGAAATTTACAGATAACAATTTTTTTTACAATTAATTAACGCCAATGTGTTCTATATGCTTTCACAAACGCATAGAAATAGGGTATGTTTAAGATATAATAACTAATAAAAATTTTAGCTTTAAACCTATGTATAATACCTATATCGCAAGACAAGCAATACTTGATAGAAACCGTAGTACCATTGGCTATGAACTCTTATTTAGAGATAGCCCTGAGAATAAATTCCCTGAAATTGATCAAGATGTTGCTAGCTCAAAATTGATTATCCAAAATCATTTACAAGGTGATATTAGAAGCCTTAGCATGGGCAAGCTTGCTTTTATTAACTTTACTGAACAATGCTTAGTTAATAAATACCCATTAATGTTTGATAAAAGCTCAATTGTTATTGAGCTAGTTGGTCATAAAATACCATCAGAACGTTTATTGAAAATCATCCAGTTTTATCATAAAAAAGGTTACAAAGTTGCGTTAACTGAATATGATCTTGATGAGAAATGGGATGTGCTATTCCCTTATTTATCCATTATTAAAGTCGATGTTGAGGTAGTTAACCCTAAGCGGTTGCATAAAGTGCTTGATCGTTTAAAAGACTTTGACGTGAAACTTGCAGCTGAAAAAGTTGAAACCAACTTCCAAGTACAAGCATTAGCCGAAGTGGGGTTTAACTATTATCAAGGTTACTTTTATCACGAACCTGAAGTTGTTGAAGGACAAACCCTTGCACCAATAAAAACACAAATGCTTAATTTAATTAGCGAAACCTTTAATTCGCCATTAGATTATGACAATATTGCTACTATTATTAGCCATGATGTAAACCTTACCGTTGGTTTGTTAAAGATGGTTAATAATGTAGCGAGCTCGACACGTGTTGAAATCACCTCATTAAGACAAGCCGCTGCATATTTAGGTGAAGATAAGCTCAAACAATTTGTAACCATTTTAGCCTTATCTAAAATGACGACAGATAAAACTGATGAAGTTTCCAAACAAGCACTTATTACAGCAAAATTGATGACCGTACTGGCAAAAGAAGGTGTTTTTAAAGAGATCAGTGACTTTGCTTTTATTACCGGCTTATTGAGCGCGATTGAAGTAATTCTAAGTATGCCTATTAATGAAATCATTAAAACAATGCCACTAGCCAGCCCTATTGAAGATGCACTTGTTGATCATTCTGGTTTATTAGGCGAGTTACTTGTCTTAACAACGAAATACATTACGGGCAATGGCGATAACATTCATCAGTTAATCGAGATGTATTCGCTTGATGCTACCTTAATTCAAAAAGAATTTATTGCTGCTTGTAAGTGGTGTAAAGAGTTAGGTGTATAGCTTTAAATTTTGATTGCTTATTGTGCGGTGAAAGCGAGCATATTCTCTTGAGCCGCCAGTAAAGGTTCACTGACCTTTTTTTGATATTAAATAGCTAGAGATAAAGAAAAGGTGAAGGGCGGTTAAGTGAATTTGAAAGCAGTAAAGTTACTGCTTTCATTCACGTATTAGTTACTTAACTCGCATACCCGGTAGAGCGCCGTCATCAGGGTTTAATACCCATAGATCTTCTCCACCAGGTCCAGCAGCAAGTACCATACCTTCAGACATACCAAAACGCATTTTACGTGGTGCTAAGTTAGCAACCATTACGGTATGCTTACCAATTAAATCTTCTGGTTGATAAGCTGATTTGATACCCGCAAATACTTGACGTGTTTCACCGCCTTCTTCTTTTGAATCAAGAGCGAGTGTTAAGCGTAATAATTTATCTGCTTTTTCAACGTGTTCAGCGTTAATGATTTTGACAATTCGCAAATCGATTTTAGCAAAGTCATCAAATTGAATTTCCTCGCTGATAGGATCACAGCCTAATGGATCATTAAGTGCTGCGGTATTATCAACGACTTTTTCCTGTTTAGCCTTTTTCGCTTTTTTAGCCGGTTTTTCAGCTTCAGCTGAAGCGAGCAAGTTGTCCTTCGACGCATCTGTCATCGCGTTAACTTTATCCATATCAACACGTTGTAGTAGCGCTTTAAACTTATTGATTTTATGGCTTGTTAATAAGGTTTTATGTCCTTCCCACGTTAGTTCATCATTTAAAAATGTTGCTGTGCTATCTGCTAATACAGGTAGAACAGGTTTTAAATAAATCATTAGAGTTCGGAACATATTGATGCCTAACGAGCAAATGTCTTGTACTTCTTGCTGCTTAGTTTCGTCTTTCACTAACTGCCAAGGTTCTTTTATAGCAATATATTCGTTAACCTTATCAGCCAAAGCCATGATTTCACGCATACCACGCCCAAAATCACGTGACTCATAATGAGCAGCAATACTGTCACCTGCAGCCATTACTTCATCAGCAAGTTCTTGGTTATCAATATTGGTAGATAACATTCCGTCAAAACGTTTAGTGATAAAGCTTGCACAACGTGAAGCAATGTTGACCACTTTACCGACTAAATCTGAATTAACGCGTTGGGCGAAATCTTCAAGGTTTAAATCTAAATCATCAATTTTATGCGTTAATTTAGCGGCGTAGTAATAACGTAAGTATTCAGGGTTTAAATGCGCTAAATAGGTACTGGCTTTAATAAACGTACCTTTAGATTTAGACATTTTCTCTCCGTTCACGGTCACAAATCCATGAGCGAAAACAGCCGTAGGTTTACGGAAACCTGCACCTTCTAACATCGCTGGCCAGAATAGACTGTGGAAGTTGATAATGTCTTTACCGATGAAGTGATAAAGCTCTGCGTCTGAGTCTTTATTCCAAAAGCTGTCAAAATCAATACTGCTGTCTTTAGTACATAGGTTTTTAAAACTACCCATATAGCCAATAGGTGCATCTAACCAGACGTAGAAAAATTTACCTGGAGCATTAGGTATTTCAAAACCAAAATAAGGCGCGTCACGGCTAATATCCCACTGTTTTAAGCCTTGTTCGAACCATTCGTTCAGTTTATTCGCTACTTCTTCTTGCAATGTACCACTGCGTATCCAGTCTGATAACATGGTTTCAAAAGCAGGTAAGTCAAAGAAGTAATGTTCTGAGTCTTTTAATATCGGTGTAGCGCCTGAAATAGCTGAACGTGGATTAAGTACTTCTGTTGGTGAATAAGTCGCACCACAGTTGTCACAGCTATCACCATTTTCATCTTCACTTTTACATTTTGGACAAGTACCCTTCACAAATCTATCAGCTAAAAACATGCCTTTCTCAGGATCATATAACTGAGAAATAGTGCGGGTTTTAATATGACCTTTCGCATATAAGCTGTTGTAAATTCTTTCAGAGTACTCTTTGTTTTCATCGCTATGTGTTGTGTGGTAATTATCAAAGCTAATGTGGAAGTCACTAAATTCTTTAATACGCTCTTCACGCACACCGTTGATCATTTCTTCTGGTGTTATGCCAAGCTCTTGTGCCTTAAGCATAATCGGTGTGCCATGAGCATCATCAGCACAGACGAAATAAGTTTCATGTCCACGCATTCGTTGAAAACGTACCCAAATATCGGTTTGAATGTGCTCTAGCATATGACCTAAATGGATAGAACCATTGGCATAGGGTAAAGCACAGGTAACAAGAATTTTGCGTTTATTTTCAGCTTGTGATGATGACTTAGGTAACGACATAGAAAGTTTACATTTATTGGTGGTAATTATGGGGGGAATGGTACAGAATTTGTAGTCACTTTTCATCAATAATTATTGCTTAAACGCGATAAAGTGCCTTTTAAAATGTTCTCAAAGATATTTTCCTCAAAAACAGTCTCTGCTGATACGCAGCAAACGATTATTAACCATTTAGAAGACTATCGAAGTGAAAGCTTTCCAAAGGGGATTTTGTTCCCTGATATTTGTCCTGAATTTATTTTAGAAAAAGCTAATCAGATAGTGATCAAATTTTCTTTGCCTTTTCCGTGTATTGGCGAATTAGAACAAATAGCTGAAGTGCTTAGCGATAAAGTTAAGCAAACGTTGAGTTTCGATATTAATTTCAATATTAAAGCTGTGCGTAGTCATGAGCTTGCGGGTATTAAAAATATTATCGCCATCGCCTCTGGGAAGGGAGGGGTGGGTAAATCAACTACAGCCGTAAATATTGCATACTCCTTAATGGCTGAAGGTAGTTCAGTTGCTATACTAGATGCGGATATTTATGGCCCTTCTATTCCGACATTACTTGGTTTAAAAGGACAAAAACCTACTTCAAATGATGGCAAATTATTATCGCCGCTGGAGTCACATGGATTAAGTGCAATGTCGTTGGGTTTTCTGGTAGATGAAAACGATGCAACTGTTTGGCGTGGGCCTATGGCAAGTAGGGCGTTTAGCCAGTTATTAAATGAAACACATTGGCCAGATGTAGATTATCTAATTGTAGATATGCCGCCAGGCACGGGTGATATTCAACTTACACTGTCTCAGCAAGTTCCTGTTGCAGCCTCTGTGGTTATTACTACACCGCAAGATATTGCACTCGCTGATGCGATAAAAGGCATTGCGATGTTTGAACAAGTGAAAGTGCCTGTTTTAGGTATTATTGAAAATATGAGCTATCACCTTTGCGGTAACTGTGGTCATCAATCGCATTTGTTTGGTCAAGGTGGTGGCGAGCGTGTTGCCGAGCAATATAAAACACAATTATTAGGACAGTTACCACTTAATATTGATATTCGTACTGATGCTGACAATGGTCATTCACCAATAACCAAAGATAAGACTAGCGACATTAGCTTGCAATACCGTAAGATAGCGCGAAATATTGCCGCCCAATTATATCTACAGCTTGATGCGGCGAGCCCAAATACAGCAAGTTTAGTGATTGAAGACTAATATAGAGTCTTCATTTTTATTGAAATAACTTATTAACCTAAAGAAGAATTCAAATGAGATTATGTGATAAAGACATAGAAGCATCTATCGACAATAAAGAAATTATTATTGTGCCAAAACCTGATAGCAGTATGATTTCAGGCGTAAGTGTTGATATTCGTTTAGGTAATGAATTTCGCGTATTTCAAGATCACACCGCACCTTATATTGATTTAAGTGGTCCAAAAGCTGAAGTACAAAAAGCAATGGACTCGGTGATGAGTAATGAAATTATCATTCCTGACGGAGAAGCTTTCTTTTTACATCCTGGTGAATTGGCGCTAGCGGTAACTTATGAGTCAGTGACTTTACCTGACAACATCGTAGGTTGGTTAGACGGACGCTCGTCATTAGCTCGCTTAGGCTTAATGGTACATGTTACTGCACATCGTATTGATCCCGGTTGGTCAGGACAAATAGTGCTCGAATTTTATAACAGTGGCAAACTACCTTTAGCACTGCGACCTAAAATGAAAATAGCCGCATTGAATTTTGAAACAATGTCGTCAAGTGCCGCTCGTCCTTATAACAAAAGAGAAGATGCTAAATATAAGAACCAAACCGGTGCTGTTGCTAGCCGAATCAGTGAAGACGATTCAGAAGTAAAATAAAAGTAATAAAATAAAAAAAGCCCGTAAAATTATTTTACGGGCTTTTTTTATGAATTAATTTCACTACATTTCGACAATATCGTTAAACTTTTATTATGCAGGGAAGCTTTGTTCTTTAAATTGATTAATGCATATATCAAGTGCGGCAAGTAGCTTCTTCCTATCGTGATAATGGCTACCAGAGCCATCACACAAGTCGCAATGAATTACCGGAACAAGTGTAGAGCTAACAGTTTTGTCATGGCAAATAACACTATCAATAGGCATACAACCAATATTACTTTTTATCCAATTGAGCTTCTCATCTAAAGACAATGCCGCAGCAGGACTTTCTTCAGGGTATAAGTTTTCTATAAAGACACAATGAGCAGAACTTGCTTGTATTGCTTTGCTGATGTCTCTTACTAATAAGGGCGGTATAACGCTGGTAAGAAAACTACCAGGTCCTAAGATAATTAAATCGGCAGACGCTATAGCGTCAATACATAATGGTAAGGTTTTAACCAAAGGTGCTAATAACAGGCTATCAGGCATCATTGGCATTTTATCTACAGAGAGTTCGCCGACTTTACAGCGGCCTTTGGGATAAAAACCCATTAGGTCAGTAGGGGTTTCTGACATTGGGTATAATGCGGTTTTAACGCCTAACAAGCGTCTAACGAGCTTGATAGAGTCAAGTGGTCGTGATTGAAGTTGCCCGAGTGCATATAGAATAAGATTACCCAGGTTATGACCACCTAGTTCGTCTTGACCGTCAAACCTAAAGTTAAATAGCTGACTGCCTACAGAGTCTTTATCAACAAGTAATGTTAAACAGTTACGTAAATCACCCCAAGCAATAGAACTACTTCGCTTTCTTAAACGGCCCGTAGAGCCACCGTTATCGGTTGTGGTTACTATGCCCGTTAATTGCTTCTCTAAAAAAGAAAGTGTAGATAATACTCGGCCTAAACCGTGACCTCCACCAATAGCTACAACATTTAGCTCTTCTATTTTCATGAAAAATTCTTTTTATCAGATCTTAGTACAACCTTACCCTCAATCTTGTCAGAAATAAACCATAAACCTCGATATCGCTGAGTTTGCGTCTGGTTGATTATAAAAATGACTATATATAAGGTTTTTAAAAAAAATTCGCCCTTAACTTGAAAAACATTAGGGAGCTATGATTCAAACGGATACTTTTAAGAAGATGACTAAGATAAACAGCTAATTAAACAAAAAATAGTCAACTTGGCCTTTAAATAATCACTTAAATAAAAACTTTGCAAAAAAGACCTTTTTATCTAAAATAAGTGTTGACAGTTTAGGGGGGACTGCTAGAATGCGCCTCGCTTTCAACGAGTCATTACTCACTTGTTTAGCAATAAATTCATAACGTATTAGGCCACGTTATCTATTTATAAGCGGGGCTATAGCTCAGCTGGGAGAGCGCTTCGCTGGCAGCGAAGAGGTCTGCGGTTCGATCCCGCATAGCTCCACCAAATATTTACTTTGTTTGAATCAGTTTTAATATTCGAACAAATTTGGTTTTAAAGTATATTTTACTTTAAAATAGAAAAGTTTACTTTTCACGATAGATTTTGTGTCCCTATCGTCTAGAGGCCTAGGACACCGCCCTTTCACGGCGGTAACAGGGGTTCGAATCCCCTTAGGGATGCCACTTATTTTTAATAATCTCATTAGAGATTATTTATAATAGGTAAGTAGGGTATAACAAACTAGGTCTTGTTATCTCCTTTGATTTAAAGGTAACTTTAATCATAAAGAACAAGGTGCAAATCTTGTCTGATGCTTTTCTAAAGTATGTGAATGTTGTTTATTCAATGTTTGGGTATTTAATAGTTTTAGTGTCCCTATCGTCTAGAGGCCTAGGACACCGCCCTTTCACGGCGGTAACAGGGGTTCGAATCCCCTTAGGGATGCCACTTATTCTTTATAATCTCATTAGAGATTATTTAAGATAGGTAAGTAGGGTATAACAAACTAGGTCTTGTTATTTCCTTTGATTTAAAGGTAATTTTAATCATAAAGAGCAAGGTGAAAATCTTGTCTGATGCTTTTCTAAAGTATTTTAATGTTGTTTATCAATGTTTGAATATTTAATAGTTTTAGTGTCCCTATCGTCTAGAGGCCTAGGACACCGCCCTTTCACGGCGGTAACAGGGGTTCGAATCCCCTTAGGGATGCCACTTATTCTTTATAGTCTCATTAGAGATTATTTAAAATAGGTAACTAGGGTATAACAAACTAGGTCTTGTTATCTCCTTTGATTTAAAGGTACTTTAATCATAAAGAGCAAGGTGCAAATCTTGTCTGATGCTTTTCTAAAGTATTTTAATGTTGTTTATCAATTTTTGAATATTTAATAGTTTTAGTGTCCCTATCGTCTAGAGGCCTAGGACACCGCCCTTTCACGGCGGTAACAGGGGTTCGAATCCCCTTAGGGATGCCACTTATTTTATCTAGTTTAAAGTTAGGTAATAAGTGAATGTAATAAATAAAAAAACCGACTTATTGTCGGTTTTTTTATGTCTAAAATATACTGGATAATTGGCTTGTTAAAGGAAAAGAATTAGGGGGCTTTGATCACTTCTTTAATTAAACAAGCCTGTTAAGTTATAGCTCTCACCGTTAAAGCATACAGCTTCGCAGGTAAGATAATGCATAGCTATACCGTTAAGTTTTTATCATCGCTAAGCTTTCGTCAGCAAAACCAACCCCCGCTTCGTTATAGAAGTTAAATACCTTATCAACACCATAAGTTTCAATTTCTTGTCGCTCATCGTCAAAACGAGCGATAGCCGCTATTTTACCTTGGTAATTTGCATGCCTTAATTGTTGGGTGATACTTTTAATATCCTGAATTTTAGGAAGAGCTAGTAATATGAGTTCTAATTTTTCTATTTTAATATTTTCCCAAAAATCAATATTCTCGGCATCACCACAAAAAGCTTGGATATTATTTTTATTTAACCAAGCAATTTTACCTTGATCCGCATCCAATCCCCATACTTGTCCTAAAACTTGGTTATTCAACGCTGTGTATGCGCCCATACCTACACGTCCCATCCCAATGACAACGATGGGAGCATCACAAGGTTGAATAAAGGTATCTTCACTGAGTTTATTTTTACTCTCGTATTTATTAATAAAGGACTTATGTTTAGTAAAAAATTGATGCGCAAAATTGTAAGTAACATTGGTAATAATAAACGACAAGGAAACGGCTAGAGATAAAATAACCAGCCAGTCATTACTCAACCATTCATTTCTTGTTGATAAAGAGGCAATGATTAGCCCAAACTCACTAAAATTACTTAATGCTAAGGCCGATAAATAAGACGTTCTTCCTCGTAAGTTCAATTTTGTAAATAAGAAAAAGAACAAACAGAATTTTACCGGAATCAATAAAGTTAACAAACCTGCCATTGCCAACATTTCCCATGTAGGTAGGGCAGTGAAACCAATGGATAAGAAAAAACCAATAAGAAATAAATCTTTAAAGCCCATTAATGATTTATTAATCTCACTCGCTTTACTGTGCGAAGCTAAATACATACCAACCAAGAGAGCGCCTAGATCACCTTTAATATTAACTAACTCAAAAAGCTCATATGCGCCAAAGGCTAAGAAAAATCCAGTTAATGGAATAAGTTCACCGTGACCAACTTGATCAATAAATTTATTAATTAGAGGTTTAATAACAACAGCGATGAGTAATAATAATGCCCACCAACTAGGAAGCTTCCCCGTTGCAGCCACTAAAAATATCACCGCAATAATATCTTGTATAACTAAAACACCAATTGCTAATTTTCCGTGACGGGTGCGCATTTCACCATGATCTTCCATAAGTTTAACAACACAAACCGTACTGCTAAAACTGAGTGCGAAAATAATTAAGCTGATGGTATAAAATGATAAATCTGCAAAGTAGCTAATAGCAGCAACGGCTAATAGTTTCAGTAATAAAACGCCGACTAACAGCCAGATAATACTATGAGATAAAGTACCTAACCACACTTCTGTTTTTATTAGGTCCTTAATGTTTAGCTTTAAACCTATGGTAAATAGCATAAGTGTGATGCCTAGGTTGGCTAGTGTATATATACTTTCATCCGCTTGAAAACCTAAAAAATGTAATAAAAACCCTGCAAATAAATAACCAATAGAAGGGGGGAGTGAAAATGATTTTGCAGCCATTCCACAGCCAAAAGCAAATAAAATCCAAATGAAATCCATACTATTTTTCCATAATCTGTGCAAATTGCTTAGCAACAAATTTAGCAATAATTGGTTGTGCCTTTGCATTTGGGTGAATACCATCCGGTTGCATTAAACTATCATCGGTTACCAGAGGTTCGACGAAAAAGTCTAATAAGTTACTTTTGGTTTCTAAAGCTACATCAATGAACACTTGTTCAAATAATTTGTTATATCTAGGACCGTAATTAGGTGTTATTTTAATTTTATATAATGATACCGGAATGTTTTTAGCATGAGCGAGCTTGATCATTTGTAACAAATTATTTTTTATTTTCTTCGGCGAATAACCTCTAAGCCCATCATTACCACCGAGTTCTATGACTAAATGATGAATGTTTTCATTCGCTAATATCCCCGGCAGACGAGATAAACCGCCAGTTGTTGTTTCTCCACTGATACTTGCGTTGATGATTTTATAAGTGCTGTTTTGTACCGTTAGTTGCTTGTTTAATAACCGTACCCATCCCTGATTTTGTTTCATTCTATAGCTTGCACTTACACTATCACCTAGTAGTAAAATGGTATGCTTAGATGCGCTGTTAGCAAATGTCGAAGAAGATGTTGTTAATGTAAGAAAGCTTAAAAATATTAAAATAAAAATGGGATGTTTATTCATGAAGTCAGACTCCGAAATCATATTAAAAATTAGTGCGTTAACTAAATCAGTTCAGTTAGAAGATAAAGCGCTTGAGTTACTTCAGCCTATCGACTTAACCGTAAATTCAGGGGAAACATTGGCTATTGTTGGTTCTTCTGGCTCAGGAAAAACGACCTTGCTTTCCATTTTAGCCGGCTTAGATTTACCAACTTCGGGTGAAGTCTATCTTAAAAACCACCCATTGCACCAATTTAATGAAGAGCAACGTAGTCAAGTACGTGCTAATCACGTGGGTTTTATTTTTCAACAATTTTTATTGATTAGCAGTTTAACGGCACTTGAAAATGTGATGTTGCCCGCTGAACTTGCTAATCAACCTGATGCCAAAGAGCAAGGCTTAGCTTTACTTAAACAAGTTGGCTTGGCTGAACGTGGAGAACATTATCCTTCACAATTGTCAGGTGGCGAGCAGCAACGTGTTGCTATCGCTCGTGCCTTTATTACTAAACCCGATGTACTCTTTGCTGATGAACCAACGGGAAATTTAGACACAAAAACCGGCGTACATATTGCTGATTTGCTATTTGATCTTAATGAAAAGTTAGGGACAACGTTAATTTTAGTAACTCACGACCCAAAACTTGCCCTTCGCTGTCAACGCCAAGTTGAAATGGATAGCGGTATATTGCAAGAAAAGTCTGCTACAACCACAAGCACGAATGAATACGCTGCTGATATGAAAGTAGGGTAGTTATGAATGAGTTAACGATAAAATCGTCCCCTGCGTGGTTTAAACAATCCTTATCCTTATTACATCATGAATTTCGTCGTGGTGATCTAACTATTATTTTTCTTGCCATAGTCCTTGCGGTTGGAACTGTCTTTTCCTTGACGGGTTTCACTGAACAAATAAAACAAGCGATTATGAGCAATAGTGCTAATACTATCGGTGCTGATCGTGTATATGGCGCAACTCGTAAAATACCCGTTGAGTTTCTCGAAAAAAGCGAGACTTTGTCATTAAATATCGCGAGTAAGATACTTACCGATTCAATGGTATTTGCCGGTGACAATATGTTGTTATCAGAACTTGATGCTGTCTCTGATAGTTACCCATTACGTGGAAAGTTTATGGGTAAAACATCCTTAACCCAAACGCCTGTTTCTATAGAAACAATAAAACTGGGTACCGCATGGGTTGAAGAAAGTGTGCTTGCTCGTTTAGACGTTAAAATTGGCGGAACGGTTGAAGTGGGCGTTCTCCCTTTAACCATTGTCGGAGTTATTACCGAGATCCCTGATCGCTCTTATCGTATGTTTACTGCTGGACCTGCTATCTTTCTAAACATTGAAGACATGCCTAAAACTGAGTTAATACAACCAGGAAGCAGGGCATATTACCAGTATTTATTTGCCGGAGAGCAAGATGATATCGAAACATTTGAAAAGTGGCTTAAACCGCAGTTAAATGACACACAAAGATGGTATGACGCAAAATCGGCACAAAGTCGATTATCAAATGTATTAGACCGTTCTGAAAAGTTTCTGTCATTAGCAAGCATGTTAGGCATAGTGTTAGCAGCTGTCGCCGTTGCAGTAGCTAGCCGTCGATACGGACAACGCCACCAACCTATGGTCGCCGTATTTAAAGCTTTAGGCGCATCTAAATCCCATGTTCAAAAACTATATATGCTTCACTGGGGCTTATTAAGCTTAATCAGTATATGTGTAGGGCTTGTTGTAGGCTACTTATTAATGCTGATAGGTGTAAGTGCTATTGAGAATTATTTATCGTTAGATGAAAGTCAGTTATCGTTTAAACCTTTTTTTACGGCCGTTATTACTGGTCTGTTATGTGCGGTAGCCTTCGCTATTCACCCGATAACTGAATTGATAGCGACTAAACCTCTCGATGTTATCCGGGGCTTTAGTCAGAATGTACTGCCAAAATTTGGTTGGCATCAACTTATTCCTTTACTCGCTTTGTTTGCCTTATTAATGCTATTTAGCCGTGATTTAATGATGAGTTTGTCTTTATTACTCGGCGGTATATTAGTGTCTGTGGTCTTATTGTTTTTAGGGCGGTTAATCATGGGAGCTGGCCGAACTGCAGGTACAAAAGCAGGGAAGTCATGGCATTTAGCCTTAGCCAATTTAAAACGAAGAGCGAATGAAAACAGTGTTCAGTTGGTAAGCTTCACCATTGCTATTCAATTACTCTTACTTATTACGGTAATGAAAAGCTCTATTATTGAAGAGTGGCAATCGCAGTTTCCTGAAAACACTCCAAATCATTACTTATTAAATATAACCGCAGATGAAGTTGTACCATTAAAAGCTTTTGCACAAGAGTTGGCTATTGATAACCAAGGTTTTTATTCTATATTTCTTGGACGTTTATCCGCGATTAATAATGAAAAAACTATCAGTATTGATGATAAAAAAGACTCAACTGAAACTGAAAGTGATGAAAAGAAAGAAGAAAAACCTAAAGGGAGAAAAGGGGCTGGCCGAGAGTTAAGTCTAACCTGGCAATCTGAACTCCCTATTGAAAATGAAGTGGTTGAAGGGAAATGGTGGCAAGAAAATGACAATACACCACAAGTCTCTATGGAAAGTGGTATGGCTGAACGCCTAGCCATAAAGCTTGGTGATAAACTTACATTTACTATTGGCAGCGATGAATTTACCGTACCGGTTACCAGTATTCGAGATGTTAATTGGAAAAGTAGACAGCTAAATTTCATCATGATTTTTAACCAAGCGGCAATTCAGAATATTGAATCAACCTCTATTTCAGCGTGGATGATACCCGATGAAAAGAAAAAACAGGTTTACCGTTTTTTAAGCGAATATCCAACTATTTCAATTATGGATTTTGGTTCAATAATGAAACAGTTAATGAATATGATCGATCAAGTGTCAATTGCGATAGAGCTCATTTTAGTTTTAGTTATTTTAGCAGGCAGTTTAGTACTTGTTGCGCAAGTACAAGCCAGTATGGAAGAACGTGAACGAGAATTAGCGATATTGCGTACTCTAGGTGCAAAAGGTTCGTTATTGAGGAATAGCGTATTGTTTGAATTTATCGCACTTGGTGGTGTCGCAGGTTTAATGGCGAGTATTGCAATGGAAATAGCCGTGTACTTTTTACAAACGCAAGTATTTGAAATGGCAGCGAGTTTTCATTTTAGTTATTGGCTTGTTGGGATTGGTGCGGGTGCTGCTTTTGTTGGAATCATGGGCATGCTTAGCTGCTGGCGTTTATTGAACTTATCAAGTGTTACCTTGATCAGACGTACCATGTAGCAAGTTGGTAACTTGTTATAAAGCCAGTAAAATCTAATAGTTGTTGGGTTTTACTGTGCTTAAGGTATAGTGAACATTAGGCTACAAAAACAAGAAAAATAAATCTTATGGGATTAATAGAAAAATCAGGCGGCGCAGTAAAAATGCTCGTGGTAACCGCGGCACTGTTTGTCGTTTTCGCAGGCATAAAAACAGCGGCTAATATTTTAGTCCCGTTTTTACTGTCGGTATTTATTGCTATTATTTGTAATCCACTTATTACTCGGGCTAGTCGCTATAAAATACCCAAAGTAGTTGCGGTGATTTTAGTGATTGCGTTGTTTGTTATTATTGCTTTATCACTTGCTGGACTGGTTGGAAATTCGTTAACCGAGTTATCGCAATCGTTACCTATGTATCGTGAGCAATTAAAAGAGCAATTTGTTTGGGTAACGCAAAAGCTTGCTGAAAAAAATATAATCATCTCGTCAGCATTATTAATTGAGTATTTTGATCCCGCTGCAGCGATGAGTTTAGCTGCGGATATGCTTAGTGGCTTAGGTAGCGTAATGGCCAATTTGTTTTTGATCATCATTACCGTTATTTTTATGCTTTTTGAATCATCGTCCATACCGAAAAAATTGCACTTTGCTTTAGACGATCCAGAGATGCGTTTAAATCAAATTGAACGATTTTTAACGTCAGTAAATAATTATTTAGCCATAAAAACACTGGTCAGTATCGCAACAGGTATTGTTGTTTCATTAATGCTCTGGGCGTTCGGTTTAGACTCTTTCTTACTTTGGGGGGTGTTAGCCTTTCTGCTTAATTATATCCCTAACATCGGTTCTATTATTGCTGCAGTGCCTGCTATGTCACTAGCAGCATTACAAATAGGACTGCCTGAAGCTGGTTTTATTGGCCTAGGATATATCACCATCAACATGGTGATGGGCAATATTGTCGAGCCACGTTATTTAGGGAAAGGACTTGGACTTTCAACCTTGGTGATTTTCTTGTCATTAATTTTTTGGGGATGGTTGCTTGGCTCTGTCGGTATGCTACTTTCAGTGCCATTAACGATGATCATAAAGATAGGGCTTGAAACGTCAAAAGAAGGTCGCTGGTTTGCTATTTTGTTATCAGGCGAAGATGATATTGATGTACTTGAGCAATCATCAAAAAGCGTTTAATAATAAACGCTTTTGTTATAATTGAGCGAGTTACTCACTAGGTTTAGCTTTTGACACCTATTTTACATTGACCATTCGATAAAAATTGCACCACTTCTTTACGTTTTTTTCCAATAAGGAGTGGTCCATCGTCCATAAATAAAAAATTCTTCCAACAGCGCTGAAATACTGCCCACGTCGTTTCAATAACATTATTTCTGGCACTACAAAAGTAAACGACAGTATTATTGTCCCAACTTATGTGATTAAGTATCTCTTCTGGCAATAAGCTTTCTTCGCTATCCCATCGATTTTCCCATTTTGCACTTTCTTGCCAAGTGTTTTGTTCAAACGGCCAATCACCTTTTTTGAAAAAGTCAGGGTGGTCAACTTGACGGCTGATAAATGTGTCCCACACGACTTGCGCGCGAGCTGTTACCATTGGCTTTATTTTAGTTTTATCTTTATCGGTGATAGGTAAGCTTTTATGCCTAAAGATCCAAGCATTTTTTAAGTCATCTAAAGGAGTGTAATTCATGAAGTCACTTGTTGTTGATGTGGATTAAATTATACGAAATTATGGCTAGATGATACACCATTACGGCCCATTTTTTTTGCTTGATATAAATTTTTATCTGCCAGAGAAAATAAACGCTTTATATCGTTAGTCTTATTTGGGGTTAAGGTTGCACAGCCAATACTAAGCGTCACTACTTCATATAAAGCATTAGGCGCCTGTGCTATTTTTCTTTGTTCTAAACGTACACAAATATTTTCAGCTAATGATAATGCACCTTCGCTTAGAGTATTCGGTAGAATAATAACAAATTCGTCACCACCAAAGCGTGCGGGTAAATCGTTAGAGCGCGAGGTTTGTTGCGCTAAAATTTCGGCAACCTCTAGAATACAATCATCGCCATATTGGTGACCAAAATGGTCATTTATGTTTTTAAATTGGTCGATATCAGCCACTAAAATAGAGAGCGGAGTTTGCTGTCTCAATGCTAGCTCCCACTCATATTTTAGCTGTAAATCTAAATGACGTCGATTAGCGAGCCCAGTTAAAGCATCAGAACGGGACAATTCGATTAATTGCTGATTTGATTGCTCAAGCTCCTGGGTACGTAATGTCACCTTTTTTTCTAGTTCATGAGCATGTTGCTCTAGTTCATAGGTTAACACCCGATATTTATCACTTAAGGCTAATGACAGCATAATAATTTCAACGAGCAAACCTAAAGCTGCAGAATTATGAGTAACAAAGTTATCGGGTAATAAGCCAAACCTGCTGATAATTAACATAGCTGTACCCATTCCGTAAACCGCCCATGCGCCGACGAAATATCGAGCAAAACGATTACCATTCTGCCAGCAAACGATACTGGTCACTAAAATCAAAATGCCATTGGTTAATGCCAATAAGGTGGCAATTTTTATGGCAAGTTGATAAGGGCCAAACAAGCTGAAAACAATGGAAAATGTGGCTAAAACCATTTGCAGATTCATCGCATTGTACAAGCGCGGTGCAAAACGTTTCGTTTCTAAAAACATTTGGGTAAATATTGCGGTAAACACCATCCAAATCGCGGGAGTGAGTGGCACGGCAGTATTAGCGATGTTGGGTGAGTTGGGCCATAAATACTGATAAGCATGACCATTTAGGGCCATAATAAAAATGCAGCCAGATAGTACTGAAAAAACATAAGCTAAGTAAGCGCTGTCTTTTACGGCAAAGTAGAGAAAAATGTTATACATAGCCATTAATAGCATTACGCCATAAATTAAACCGTAGAACATTTCATTATGTAATTCACTAATAAAAAATTGCTCAGTTGAGGTGATTGATGGCCTTACTTGCATTGAGCTAGTGGTTTTTATTTTTACAAAAAACGGGGTTGAAGTATTGGGGGGAAGGTTGAGTGTATTGACAAATATTCGGTGCTCAAGTTCTCGTTGAGCAAAAGGGAGTTTGTCCCCTAAATGAGTTTCTTGCCAACTTTTATCTTTTTGTTGTTGGTAAATGACGAGTTCATCGAGCAAGGGATAGTCAAATAACAATCGCCAGTTATGATTTCCTTTTGCATTATTTTCTACGCTAAACTTAAGCCAAAGGGTAGATTTTATATAGCCTAGAGAAACATTATCTTGAGTCATTAACGTAAAGTTACTATTTTTACGAATATCACTAAAAGTTAGTTGAGCTGTTTTATCTTCGAAATAAACTAATTTATTGGCGAACGAATAATGGGAGGCATCGTCGGTAAGTTTAATTAGTTGCTGATTATTAACATTGTTGCTTTCAGTATCTGTAGTACTGCTTGCAGATAGGGTGAAAGAAAACAGTAAAAGAAAGATAGATGCTATTGAGGTGATAAAACTAAATTTTATTTGATAGGTGTTGCACTTATATGAGAGGAAGTTATATCGACATATCCAACTCATATAAATAGTATCTCTTAAGTAATAGTGACAACTGAAGGTCTTAATAAAATATCAGCTCTTGAATAGGTGACAATATCTGACACTTTTCTTACAATTTCATCACAAAATATTGATTGCCTATTATTGAGTTTACTATTAAATTTACTGCATTGCTTGTTATTAACAGAACTTGATACTAATTTCCTCCCCATTGTATTTAAATATAGTCTGCAACTGTACTTTTAGTACACTAGATTATTGACGTTATTACGGAACACTTATTGAAATCTATGTTTAAACGTTTATTAGTAAAATTATTTATCGTTTTCTTTTTTGCATCATTAGCGGGCTGTACCTCGATAGGACTTTCCGATTTATTTTCAGGTTATGCACAAAAAATGAAAGCTTCACGTTCCGCACAACTATCAGGGGACTTTGCCAAAGCTGAGTCGTCAATTGAGGTGCTTGAGCAAGCTCATAATAATTATGGTCTGAGCCAATTGGAAATAGGCCGATTACAGTTTTTAGCTAATAATTGGCAAGCGAGTCAGAAAAGCTTTGAACTTGCCTACAGTGAAATACAAAAACAAGAGCAAGCTGCAAAAACTCAACTAAGTAGAGGAGTGAAAAAGTTGGGGGCAGTTGTAAGTAATGACAATGCTATTGCTTATGAAATTCCTCGTTATGAACAAAGTATGTTGCACACATATCAAGCATTAAATTACTTGTATCAAGGGCGTTTAGAAGGTGCTTTAGTTGAAGTTCGTCGTGCCAACTTAGTGCAAGAACGTGCACTAAAAGAAAATCAAGATGAACTTTATGATGCTCAAGAAAAAATGGCAAGCAAAGGCATTAGTAGCGAAAGATTGAGCTCTAGCTACCCATCGATGAGCAGCACCATTGGAAATTTAAAGAATGGTTTTCAAAATGCGTATACTTTCTATTTGTCAGGTTTGCTTTATGAAGCAGCTAAACAACCAAATGACGCTTACATTGATTACAAACGAGCTATAGAAATTTTTCCAGAGAATGTTTATGTACAACAAGACTTGTTACGTTTGGCAGCCAAGCTTGGCATGTATGAAGATTTAACGAATTTTAAGAAGCAATTTGGAAAATATAAAGGAAAAGAGAATAAAGGTACTGGGCAGGTGGTCGTGATTTATGAGCAAGGCATTGTTAATGCTAAAGGTGAAGCTAAGGTAAACTTACCCTTGTTTAATTCCGGCTCTGATATGAAATTTTTCACTTTCGCATTACCGGTTTATCGAGGCGGATTAGCTGTCATAACACCACTTAGTATAGATATTGAAGGACGAAGCTATCAATCTCAAGAGATCGTTAGATTACAATCTTTAGCGTCAAAAGATTTACAAGAGCAATTAGCGGGTTTAGTGACTCGACAAGCCATACGTTTAGTAGCAAAAGAGCAAGTCCGCAAAAAAATGAGCAAGGCCGGTGGTGATGTCGGTAATATATTAGCAAGTTTATATAATATAGCTTCTGAGAAAGCAGATACACGCAGTTGGTCTAGTTTACCTGATAGTGTTCAGTTAATGAAAATGAGTGTTCCTATCGGGAAACAGCAGTTAGCATTTTCATTAGCAGGGAAAAAACAAATGATTGATGTCGACATAAAAAAGACTGGAGTTACCCTGATAAACGTTACTTCAATGGGACGTTATGTCGCTTATCAAACAATAAACCTGTAAGGAGTATTGCATGAAAAAATTAGTTGGGATTTCAGCCGTTACTGTATTAAGTTCATTATTTGTTATGGGGTGTGCTAATACGACACCGCCAATTACATCCGGTACCGGTACAAGTGTGATGACCCAAGGAGATGACTTTTCTAAGCACTTGAAAGTAGATAATCCAAAGCTAGCAAAAAAACTCAAAATTTCTGAAGTTAAGTCACGAAAAATCAATGGATTATTAGAAGTTAACTTACAGTTGGCTAGTACTTTTAAAAAGTCATTGAAATTACAATATCACTTTAACTGGTTTGACGCGCAGGGCTTTGTCGTTGAATCAAGAAAAACGCCGTGGAAGCCTGTTGAGTTACATGGCTTTCAATCGACAACATTACGTGGCTTAGCCCCTAATGAACAGGTAGCTTCATTTAATGTCTATGTACGAGAAATCCCTGAAAAGGCGTATAAATATTAAAACTCAGTGCAAGGCTATGACGAATATAAAAACTTTTAAAATTATTAACATGAATATTAAGGAATTATTATGAACAAATTAATGGTCGCTACTACTGTTGGATTAGCACTTACCTTCGCCGCAGGTTGTGCGCAAAAATCTGTTGTACGCTATGGCGATGCAACTGCAGTGGAAACTACGGATATAAGTTTTGGTTCAACAGATTTACAAAAAGTTGCTGGTGAAATGACTGACTCTTTATTGTTGTCGCCAGTTGTTGGTACCTTAACGCAAAATAAACGCCCGGTTATGTTTGTTGAGCGTATTAAAAATAAAACCAGTGAGCACATTGATACAGAATCAATTACCGACTCGGTTTCTACAAAACTCTTACGTTCAGGAAAGTTTCGCTTTGTTGATATGAGTCGAGTTGAAGCTGCGCGTGAGCAAATGAAATTTCAGCAAGACGGCGGTATGGTTGATTCTAGTAAAGCGGTTCAGTTTGGTAAGCAAATTGGTGCGGAATATATGCTTTATGGCAACTTATCTAGCATTGTAAAATCTAATAAAGATAAGTCAGATGTTTATTATAAGTTTACCTTACGTTTGATGGACTTAGAAAGTGGCCTAGTAGAATGGGCTGATGAAACTGAAATTCGTAAAACTAAAGCGAAAGAATCTGTGGGTTGGTAGTCTTCGCCATTAAATATTTTAGGAGTACATCATGAAAACATTATTTGTTGCTTGTTTATGTTTGTTTACGTTAATAATAAGCCCAACAGTCAGTGCTGATTATGAACGAAATAAAGCGGTACCCGTTGAAAAGGTACTTTTTGGAAAGGTGTACTCGGTAAGAAATATTACTGAACATGAACTACTAGAAGACAAAAATAAAGGTTGGAAAGTTTTTGGTGGGGCACTTATTGGTGGCGCGATAGGCAACCAGTTTGGTAGTGGCAGCGGTCGTGATGTTGCTACGGTATTGGGAGCGCTATTAGGTGGCTCTCTTGCTGACAAGAAACACCCGCAATATCGTCAAAAAATACTACACTTGGTCGAGTTGATGATAAAAACTGATCAAGGAAAAGAGTTTATGGTTGTACAAGACTTAGATACCCGTATGATTTTTCAGCGTAACGATTCTATTCGTATGGTGTATTTAGCAAATGGCTCAGTGAGAATTGACAAAGAAATGTAATGAAGCGTTAAACAATAACGACTTCAATATCATGATCATCTTCTTGCTCAATATATACTTCAGCGACTTGGGTAGTACCAAATAGCTTTTTTATATTTTGGTAAGCACAAAATTTTTGTTTAGCGAGTTTTGGGTCGTTACTTTTAACAAGGAATAACCAAGTTTTAACTAATGCCGCAGGAATCCGTTTCATCATTATTTATAGTCCATTTATAATGCATAAATGGAGTATAGGTAATGATGATGAAATTACTAAATTTTATCGGATATAACTTTTTTAAAGGACTCTTGTCGCTAGTTACTCTAACAACAAGAGCGTTTTTAATATATCTCAGTTTATTCAAGCCCTTCAATAACGCCGTTTTCAAGTAACTTAATATCATTTGCTATTGAAAGTAAATTATTGGCGGACGTTATTGCGTGAAAATCGCCGGGGAAATGAAAGTTAAAGCGCTCGCCCGGCATTATTTGACTGTAACCTCCACCAATAGCACCACCTTTCATTCCGAAACATGGATCTCATGACGGTTCGCGTAATGCTAATCAAATAGATTCGTTCAATTGTGTAAATGCTTGCCCTAAACCAGTCGTAGTTTACCTTCGCCTTAAGGGGTTGTCGCAGAAACAATAATTAATCGACCTTTTTTATTGGTCTTTGTATTTAATGCTTTTAAGTCGATTTTTGCAATATCACGACCATAAGGGTGTAAATGTTCGCTATCGATACCTACTTTTTCACTAATTTCATTAATAGTGCGAGACCTAAATTGTTGGGCTATTCCTACATCTGTTGTCATGTAAGAGCTCCTGCGTCACTGCTGCTAGTTGAATAATATTGAGATACTGAGTTTTTATTGTGTGAACAAGAGTATTTTCTGAATAACATTTCGTTATCGGTATTTATACTGTTATATATATATTCAATTTAACTGGAATAACTTGATTTGCAACAAAAGTCTTACAATTTGGTGATTTTGACGATTAACCTATTGTCATTACATCTTTCCACTTTGACATTAAGCAGGTTATATTTAATATAAATAATTAAAATGATTTTTGTATGAATAAAAGCGAACAAAGTGTGATTGAGTTTTCTGTTGAGCAAGTATCAGAGCATTCAACAGCGACAGTTAATAAAGTGGTCATTAAAAAACAATCTCGTCAATTAATGACTGACGCGGTTATTGTTGAGCAACCGCTACAAATCACCCTTGTTTGGCATGACTACTCAGCTGAAACACAACAAATCCAGTCGCGAGTTTTCTCTATTACTATGCGTACGCCCGGTAATGATAAACAACTTATTTTAGGCTTGTTAATGTCTGAAGGGGTAATTGAATCATTTAGCGATATTGCTGAAATTTCGTCCTGTACCACGGAAACTAATGAAAATTTATGGGAAGTTAACCTTCAGCGTGGCGTTGTTCCTGAGCTGTCATCCATAGATCGTTATCAAATGACTTACAGTAGTTGTGGCCTTTGTGGTACGACGTCATTAAAAAGTTTAGAACTAAAAAATCCGCCGGTATTAAATGAACAAAAATCAAGTTTTTGTGTCAACGATATTATGTTAATGCCAAATATCATGCGAAATCATCAATCACTGTTTAAAGTGACTGGTGGATCGCATGCTGCCGCATTATTTCGTGGCGATACCTTACTTGACCTGCGCGAAGATATTGGTCGTCATAATGCGGTAGATAAGCTTTTTGGCGCTTTGTTAGAGTCTAGAAGTATCAAAAATAGTACATCAGCCATTGACGTACTGGCGTGTGTTGTCAGCGGGCGAGTTAGTTTTGAAATAGTACAGAAAACGGTGATGGCCGGTGTCGCGCTATTAATAGCTGTTGGTGCGCCATCCGATTTGGCAATTGTAGCCGCGCAACGATTTAATTTAACCTTGATTGGTTTCACTTCAGATGATGGATTTAATGTATATCATGGCGAGTGGCGTTTGCTACCGCTAGAGAAATAATGTCTAAAATTTAAGCTAGTTAGCAAAACGTCAAGGTATTGAGCATACCTTATTTCAAGTACTCGTGATCGGTGAGGACAGTCTGTCAAAAGCGCAACGTAAAGACATGGCTAAAGATTTTTTAATTGGCGAAGCCATTGTTCACGGTACTGCTATTTTTTATGATTTTATTGACGGTGAAAATGCCGATAAAAAGGCCTACGTTAGTAATGGAACATCGTGTTTATGTGCAGGAACACCGGCTAATACCACTGAAAAGTTGACTAACCAACTTGGGGGGAATGAAGTCAGGCATGTTGCTTGTTTAGGCCGCTGTGCAGACTGCTCCGCTTTTCAAATTTTCACTTTCCAGAACTCATGGTCAACCGTGTCACCGGAGATGTCACCGACAAGCATACTAAGTGCCCAGAATATAAAGTGGTGTCGGTTGGTTTTGAATTAGCTTAACAAAACTTATCAAAGCTTAATTTAACGTAAAGTTGAGGCAATAAAAAACCGCTATTTATCTGGTAAATAGCGGTTTTTGTAACAACAACACTATTTAGTGTTTTATACCTCGGGTATTTTCGGTCCAGCTTTTATGTAAACCAAAGGTTTTCATCGACGCTTCGATATCATATTTATCTACCATGTTTACCACTTGCTCAGCAGTTTGTCGCTGCCAAGGAATAGTTTCCAAGTTTGCGATACCTAAAATAGTAGCCGCCATAATCACCGAATTTAATTTTAATTGCTTTTGATCAACCTTATCAAACGTATCAGATTCGGCATGATAATTTGAAGCATAGTTAGCGTCAGTCTGGCTAGCGACTAAATTGGCCACACCTTGCATCATAAAGTCATAGTTGTCGGTACCAACGACGGGGTCATTCATTAGGATAAAAGGACCTAAATCCGCTACAGGAGTTAATACATGATTTACTGTAGTTTTAATATCTTCTCGGCCATTTACAAAAAAACCGTTAATCGCGCCAGTACCTATATCTATGGTTGCGGCAATAACATGTTTGTCTAACTCTTCTGCATGTGTCTTGGTATAACCTAACGAACCATAAATACCTTGTTCTTCGCCATTGAACAAAGCAAATCGTATAGTACGCTTAGGGACGATATCCAGCTTTTTAATTTGTCTGGCGATATCTATCACTAAGCTAACATTTGAACCGTTATCTAATGCACCTGTACCTAAATCAAAAGAATCAATATGAGCACCAATTAATACAATCTCATCGGGGTAAGTATCGCCTTTAATTTCAGCGATAACATTATCAGCCTGATAAGAGTCCTCGCCGAAGATATTAATTTTTGCCGTTAACTTTAATTTTTTTCCTGAATTTAATAAACGCTGTGTGCGTAATGCGCTTTCGCGTCCCATAACAATTATTGGAACTTCATTATCAGCTCCTGTACTGGGTAAATGACGGTATAATAAGTTTTGAGACCTAGATGACATGTAAATAATACCGGCTGCCTCAACGGCTAACGCTCTTTCTTCAATACCCACTGCATCAAGGTATTCTTGAAATAAACCATGAATACCACTTTCATCATCAAGCACTGCTGTTTCAACCAATAGCCATTTACCTTTTAATGCATTTTTCGTATTTGCTTGGTTAAACGATTGGCTATCACCTTTATTTATATTAATGATGTCGGCTGTCAGTCCTTGATAATCAGTGCCTTTGGTAAAGGGCATAGCGACTATACGTGGAGAAAAACTAAAGCTTCCATTGAATACTTTGGCACTTATACTTTTCTCTAACCATGCTTTAGGCATAGTAAAACTTTCTTTTTTAGCACTTACCTTGGCCTGATGGAATTTATGAAGCGCCCAGTTAACTGCATTTTTGTTGGCTTGTGTGCCCGTTAGTCGGCCACCAATTTCGTCAGTCAGTTGCTTTAAGTCTGTAATTACTGGCGTTGGAGCTCTCATCGTTGCAATTAAATTTTCGACATCACTGTTAAAAATTGATGTGGCAAGCGAGAGATTAGAAGTCGCCGTTAAGACAAATAGCAAAAATGTGATTTTTTTCATATTATTTTTCTTTTATAAGTTTTCTTATAAATAACGCTTGGGAGATCCTCAGTCAAGTTTGTTTTCGATTTTGCATAAAAATTTCATTCTAATATTCATAGAATGTGTTAGGAATTGATTACGCAATAAAATTATTTAAGGACTAAAGTGCTATTGTTTTACTTTTTTGTTGTCAGTAACCACTTAACTATTGCAGTTAAATTATGATCTTGGACGGCCATTTTGTCATCACATGACATCCTAAAGTTAGGCAGGGTGCCTATCAAATTAACAATAAGTGATGAATGAATTTTGATGAAATAACCTTAACAATATTATCGACTTTGTAACTATTGATACTTTTAAACGACTAATAATATTAAACCACAGAGAAAAGGGAAGTAAATGACCACTGAGTTTGAGTCTTTGATAACAAAGAACAGCAATACAATTCGTAATATCGCACGCAGCTATACAAATATGTACGATTATGAAGATTTGATGCAAGAAATTTTGACTCAACTATGGCGAAGTTTTGCTAGTTTTCGTGGCGATTCAAAGTTTGAAACCTGGCTATATCGCATTGCAATTAATACCGCCGTTACTTATCAGCGATCAGAAATTAAAGAACGAAAAGGAAGTGAAAAAAACACGTCATTACATAGTAACAATGCGTCTTTAGATGGACTTAGTCATGACGAAATATTACAAACCTTTATAAAGAAGCTGAATAAAGTAGATAGTGCGGTATTAATGATGTACATCGACGGTTTGACTGCAAACGAAATGGAAAGTGTATTAGGTATAAAAGCCAATGCGATTAAGGTAAGAATTTCACGATTAAAAGTGAAATTCCAAGAACAATTTGTAGATTAATCCCTCAAACACTTAATAAACGGAAAACGATTATGGAATTAGATAATTTTAAAAATGCGATAAATCTAGAAAATAGAGCAAAGTCGAATATTGATATTCAATCATTGAAAGCAATCAAAACTAAAGTGAGTAACTTTGAAAAAACAACCAAAAAAAATAATTTGATTGAAAGTTTGGTCGCAGCGATAGCGTTTATTTTCGTCATAACAGCGATAGTGAATGGTTATAGCGTTTACCCAATCGTTATAGGTTCTCTATTACCCGAGCTTGTTCAAACTGTCGAGCCAAAGCTTAATTTTATGATGTATGTCAGTTTGATAGCCATGGCAATATACTGTTTATTGATTCCAGTTAAGCTGTATTTGGCTAATAAGAACGATGAGTCATTTAACTGGACGCTTAATTCACGCGTAGATAATGAAATTGAGAAATTAACCAATCAACACAAATTATGGTCTCAAGCACACCTGTGGTCTTTTATCCCAGCAGCTTTTATCGGTATTCTTTTCTTTTGGGGATTACAAATAAGCTTGCTAAATACATGGATACCTAATATTTACTTATCTATATACCTCGTTTTTATGGCGTTATCTTTTATTGGCGGTATTTGGATGAAGAAACATATGACAGATAAACAAATACAGCCATTACTAGATAAGTTGCACAACTTAAAAAAGCAGCTGAACAGTACAGAAGTTTAAGTTTAATCATGAGCACTCAAACCATGCACGTATGCTTCAACGAAGTTACGTGCTAAATATTGACAGGGTTCAATCACTGGTGTTTCACCCAAGTGGTATTTGTCCTGCCAAGAGAGTTTATTAAGCCTGCCGAATTCATATACTAAGTGCGACACCCAATTTAATAAAAACGATGAACTGCGATACCCTTAGTTTTTTGCTCCTACCACGAAGTAAAAACCTATGAAGTATCAACAACTCACCGAGGGTGATAGA
>Ga0209396_1000587_pt1 | contig 42478 bp, 35 predicted proteins | sample GOMGulsemesocosm_6_FD_184638 | JGI IMG/M metagenome (GOLD analysis project Ga0209396, IMG submission 184638) | Methane-oxidizing microbial communities from mesocosms in the Gulf of Mexico - GOM8C Gulf of Mexico (SPAdes) (version 2) | ecosystem: Environmental > Aquatic > Marine > Cold seeps...
TCCTAATTGGATCAGCAATGCCAAGTAACGCATGTAGACGATCATCTATAGCGACATAAATAACAGTTCGTGCTTGGTTCTGCCAACTATCCGCCAGTGCTTGTGCCTGATTGATAACGACATTTTGTTGCAATAAAAAGCGAGGGTTTCCAATAGAAATGGTATAGCCATCTATAACGCCCTGAATGCCCATGCCTGTAAATGATTGAAAGTCAGTTACCTTATATTCAACACTAGCCGGTGTTATAAAGTTTAATATTGCCTCTGCTAAAGGGTGCTCTGAATGACTTTCAAGTGCATGAATAAATGACTTTGTACGCTCATGGTTAGCTTTCTCAAAAAAATGCACATCTGTCACGCTCGGTCGCCCTTCAGTAAGGGTACCTGTTTTATCCACGACGACTTGAGTAATGCGACTGGCTTTTTGTAGGGCTTCGCCATTGCGAATCAAAATGCCATTTTCAGCCGCTTTTCCCACGCCAATCATAGTGGAAATAGGCGTCGCCAAACCTAGGGCACATGGACAGGCAATAATAAGTACTGTGGTCGCTGCCACTAACATATACACAATTTGCGGCTCTGGCCCAAAGTTAAACCAAACCAAAGCTGTAAATACTGAGATCAATAAAACTACCGGCACAAAGATAGCCGAAATCTGATCTGCTAGATGACTTATTGGCGGTTGAGTATCTTGTGCAGTGCGAACCATCTGTATAATTTGTGCCAGTACCGTCGACTTCCCTACACGTGTCGCCCTAAAAGTTAATGACCCATTACTGTTAATGGTTCCCGCCGATAATTCATCACCCGCCGCTTTTTTAACGGGTAGCGGCTCTCCTGTTAACATTGATTCGTCGACAGTGCTTTGCCCTTGTGTCACTTCGCCATCAACCGGGATTTGCTCTCCCGGTCTGACTTGAATCACGTCTCCTTGCTCTACTTGATCAATAGGCAAATCATAAAATGCTCCATCACGATAAACTCGCGCACTTTTAGCTTTAAGACCGAGTAACCTTTTAATCGCTTGACTCGTTTGGCCGCGCGCTTTGAGTTCTAATGCTTGACCCAAATTTATCAAACCGATAATCATTGCCGCTGCTTCAAAATACAACCCTCTAGAGGCTTCAGGAAAAATTGCGGGAAAAAGCACCACAATCATTGAATAGCCCCATGCAGCACCGGTTCCGATAGAGATAAGCGTATCCATATTGGCATTATGATGTTGAAATGCGCGCCAAGCACTTAGATAAAAGTGACGTCCAGCGCTCAAAATAACAGCTAAAGTTAGCAGTCCTACCATGCCCCAAAGTACTCGTTCTGCCAATGACGCTATGCTCATCTCATGTACTAGACCTATAAGCATTAGAGGTATGCCAAAACCTAAACCAATAACGGTGTTCCTAATCTTTCTTTTATATTCAATAGTTTCATTACGCTCTCTACTGAGGTCGGCAAGTTCTGGATCTAGTATTTCACTCGCGCCATATCCAGCATCAACGACTGCTTTCACAACGCTTTCAACACTGACATCATCCCCTGATATCAAAGCACTGCGACTACCAAAATTGACATTAACCCAAGTCACACCGCGAACAGCTGTCAACGCTTCATCTATGCTCTTCACACAAGAAGCACAAGTGACACCGTCAAGCGCAAGGTGAATTTTCGGTACTTGTGTAGACTCTTCCTCTATTAACATAACCTCGTCGACTTCTTTAACCTCACTAGGCCCAACAACGGCTATTGTGCTATCTGCTAGATTATTAATTTCAGGAGCCTCTGCTGCTTTTTTGCAGAGCTCTAATCGATATCCAAGGTTTGCTATGATTTTAATTAATTCTGATGCCGCCATTAAACTTGTAACGCTCATGCGCTGCGCTTGAATGTCCGCTTCAATTTTGACATTTGCATCCCATTTAAGTAATGCTGCAGTTATCGTTTTTAAGCAGCCATTACATTTAATGCCCTTCGTCTTAAAATGCAGCATTTGTGATGTTAAAGTGCGCGCCTGATAACCGATTGAGTCAATGGTTGAGATAATTGTTTGTGATGTTAGAAATGAAACAACTTCAGCTGTTTTATTTTCTAAGTCAATACTCAGTGCTAAATCAGGATCTAATGCTAACAATGCTTGCGCTATTTTTTCTTCGCACTTAGAGCAACTCATAGCCTCTATAACAAACAAATGAACAGATTCTGGCTGCTTACCTTTCATCTTTTGACCCTTCCTGATTGTTCCAATGTTCAATTAATGGACAGATAGAATGATCTCCTGGCGTTGCATCTGGCATTTCTTTCCAAGCATTCATGGCACTTTCCATGCGGGCCAACTGTTCCTCCAACTCTTTAATCTGCTTAACAACTTTTGTAAATTGATTACCCATAAGGTCTCTGACCATGGAGCAGGGAGAAGCACTATTATGCTCATGGTGAACAATGGTTTGTATATCATTCAAGCTAAAGCCTAATAGCCTAGCTTTTTGGGCAAACCGCAAATGTTTTAACGCTATATCATCGTAATATTGGTAACCATTATCAAGATTACGTTTAGGTCTAAGTAGCCCTATTCTTGTGTAATGCCTAACAGTATCCCCAGTTACTCCAGCCAGTTTCGCAAGCTCACCCACTTTCATATTTATTTACTCTTAGTATCGATTTACATGCATGTTAAAACATGGGTGTTACACACAGGTCAAGCAAGAAACATACTAGAAAATACCGAACATGCAAATTAAATAGTCATTAAAGCGCAGTGCCCTCCAACCAATACACTTTATGGGTCATTGTTCAGCGCCCTAATACAATCAGCAATTAGGCGTTTTCATGAAGAAAGCAGCGAACGAGTCACTGGCTCCCTAGAGACTTATACGCTGCTTCCTTCGTATAACTGCTAGGTATTTTTAAGATTTATGTAAACATATGCGTATTGTAAAGATAACCATTATCTATCTTTCCAACCGTTCAAATTACTGAGCTACAAATCATACACTTAACTGCAAAACTAAGACTTAGTATTATTAATTAGATTAGTCGATTTAGAATTAAAACAATCGTTTATTTCTACTATACTTAATTGCGAGTGGCTAAAAAAATCAACCAACCATAATATTTACATTACAAATCTAAGTTATTTTTCAATAAGTTACATTTTAATACATGACATATTCTAATGTGCACTAACCAATCACGGCTCTATCTTTCGCTGGCAGTTGATCTCTAGTGTCAAGTCGCAATTGTACCCCTGAAAATTAGGACTACCGTTTTATGAGTAAGATAGTCGACGATAAGTTTAAACCTACCCTCTTAATTGTTGACGACGTTGCTGCAAATCGCTTTGCATTACGCCAACTGCTCAAAGCGATAGACGCCGATCTTATCGAGGCCTCATCCGGTGAAGAAGCACTGCTAAAAGCCATAGAATTAAATAATTTAGCGCTGATCTTGCTCGATGTACAAATGCCTATAATGAACGGTTACGAGACGGCTGAATTACTCAGAGAAGAAGAACAAACTCTGCACATCCCCATCATATTTGTCACAGCAGTTCACCGAGACGAACAACATATATTAAAAGGTTATTCCTCTGGCGCCATTGACTATATAACCAAACCCATCCAACCAAATATTTTAGCAGCAAAAATTTCGCTATTCATGGAGCTATGGCGACTAAGATACGGTTTGGAACAAGAAATTGTTAACCGCAATAAATTAGAAGATAAAAACCGCTTTCTTGCTGATCATGACGTACTAACAGGTCTACCTAATAGACGGCGGCTATTTTTCGAAATAGAGCGCGCTACCGCGCGCTCAGATCGGGATGGGCATGAATTCGCCTTATTATTTATCGATCTTGACGGTTTCAAATTAGTTAACGACACACTGGGCCACAAAATTGGCGATGCTGTACTGATTAAAATTGCCAACCGTTTTACAGAGTTAGTCAGAAAAACCGATACGGTGGCACGCTTTGGTGGCGACGAATTTGTCATTTTATTAACCGATATTAGAGATTCTCAGTTTCTAATTAGTCGGATAATTGAAGTCTTAGACATCACTAGACAACCTATTCTCATTGAGAGTGAAGAAGTAATTCTCAGCGCCAGTATAGGCGTTTGTCTTTACCCTAATCAGATAGATGACCCCGATAAGTTGGTTGATTATGCCGATATCGCTATGTATAAATCGAAAGAGCTAGGAAAAAACACCTTCAGCTTTTTTTCTAGAGATATGGATCAAGCAGCTCACCGACGTTTAGCCATAGAAAAACAGTTACGTCATGCCAGGAAAAGGAATGAGTTCACTGTTTTCTTTCAGCCCGTTGTAAATTGTGGCACAGGAAAACCTGTTGGCGTCGAAGCACTTTTGCGTTGGACTAATGCCGAGTTAGGCAGTGTTTCTCCGGAATGTTTCATTCCCATTGCTGAATCGACCGGCTTAATTCATGAACTGGGTGCGTGGGTTTTTGAGCAATCAATCGAGAAAATTAATGCCATTAACAATCGGCTTCCTTTTTTACCTCTCACTTTAAAAGTTGCCATTAATGCTTCAACATTACAATTCAAGAATTCTCTTTGGTTTAAAACCATACAGAAAGCTATAAAAACCAAGAAGATAGCACCTGAAGATATAGAGATTGAAATTACAGAAGGCCTATTGCTCGAAGATTCGTCTGAAATTAATAACCAACTATCAGACATTAGAGCATTAGGTATTAATTTGTCAGTTGATGATTTTGGTACAGGTTACTCAGCATTGAGCTACTTAAAGCGCTGCCCAATAAATACCGTAAAAATTGATAAAAGCTTTATAAATGGCATTCCCCACGATAAAGAAGACATGGTACTAATACACGCAATCATTGCGATGGCACATGGCTTAGGGTTGGTAGTCATCGCAGAGGGAATAGAAACACAAGAGCAATGGGATTTCTTGAAATCTGAAAATTGCGATTTTGCGCAAGGGTATTTTTTTAGTAAACCTCTACCTCCACTAGAGCTTGAGATGTGGTTGGAGAAACAGTTTAATATGGTATAACTATTCACTTATAATCAATATTTCAAGTTCTGAGCTAGCATTAAATAATCATGCATCGTTAACGCAGTACTATCAATTTATCATGCGTACTCTTTGGGATTATTAAGGCGCCTTTCAGCATCCCCAGAAAAACTCTAATTTAACGTTTACCAAAAATAATAGAATATTTACATAATTTAACACTCTAAATACTATTAACCTTTTTAAATACCCCCCCATGTATTATTCCAAACACACAAAAAATTAATTTAAAACCAGTAAAATCGAGCAAACTATTGAAGAACGCATATTAATTAAAACATGATTAATAACAGAAAAACTCTATTGAAAAAGACACTTATTGATTAGATAAAACAAACATTCTGAACTAAAATTATTTAAAACGTTTTTTTGAAGAGAGTAAGTGATGCCATCAAAAAATGAGATAAAATTCTTTAAAAAAATAAGCACTCGTTTATTTACTCCTCTAATCGTTATCTTCATATTTGTCATTATCATTCTAGTCACTTATCTACCCTCAGTCACAAAAAATCACACTATCAACGCTGCAGTTTCTACAGCAGAAAATACTGTTAATCAATATAAAGCGATTAGAGGTTACTACACCAAAAACATCATTCAAAAAGTACTTAACACTTCTAATGTGACCGCCAGTTATGATTACAAAAACAAAGACAAAGTTATTCCATTGCCTGCGACTTTTATTCACGAGATCAGTGAAGAGTTTTCAAAACAAGGTATTATTGCTCTAAAATTATATAGCCCTTACCCTTTTCCCAATAGACAAAATAGAACGCTCGATAGTTTTGCTAATAGGGCTTGGGATGAATTAAATAACAATGCCATTCAGACTTTTTCACAAATTGATAACATCGATGGAAAAGAGGTTGTCCGGGTAGCAATTGCCGATACTATGACGCAACAATCTTGTGTAAATTGCCATAACAATCACCCAAAGACACCAAAAACCGGCTGGAAACTTCATGATATTAGAGGTGTTTTGGAAGTACAGGTACCTATTGAGGAACAGCTAAGCAACACTACATCACTCAATATCGAAATTACTCTCATTCTTCTCGCTGCTGTATCCTCCACTGTTTTATTGTTATTTATATTGTTCAGAAAGTTAGTTTCTTCGCGCTTAGAAAGAGTGCATGACGCTCTGCAAGATATCGCTGCAAGTAAAGGGAGTTTAAATCAAAAATTAATAGAAGTCCCGAGGGATGAAATCGGTCAATTAGCTCAAGGCTATAATCAGATGTTGCAGAGCCTCAATGACAATAGGCATACAACACAAGCGAGAGAATGGTTAGAAAATGGTATTTCTGAAATAAATAACATTATTCGAAAGTCGCAAGATAAAACGCAAACATCAGATAAGTTACTCACCTATATCGTTCACTATCTAGATGCACATCTTGGTGCCCTCTATTGGCAGGAAAATAATAAACTAATACCTTACGCAACTTACGCACTAGAAAAGCAATTAACAAAGTTAAAAGTAATTTCAGCAGGCGAAGGATTAGTTGGTCAAGTATCCATTGATAAAAAACCGTTAAAACTCGTTACTATTCCTAACAATTATTATGATATTAGCAGTAGTTTTGGCACAGTAAAACCGCAATCCCTTATCATTTTCCCGGTGATTTATAACAAAGAAACCATTGCTATTATTGAATTAGCTTGGCTAGAAAACACTCCTAATAAAGTGATAACCTTCTTAGAAATGGTCAGCGAAGTTTTAGCGGTGTCTTTTATTAACATTAATCAAAATGAAAGTGTTTTGACCATGTTAAAAGAAAGCCAAGTTCAATCCGAAGAACTGCAAACTCAACAAGAAGAGTTACGCGTGACAAACGAAGCGCTATCTGATCAATCAGCGGCCATCAAAAACCAGCAAATAGCCTTGGAAAATACCAATCGAAAAATCGCCGAAAAGGCGCTGGCACTTGAAGAGTCAAGTAAATATAAAAGTGAGTTTTTAGCCAACATGTCTCACGAATTAAGGACGCCTTTAAACAGCTTACTGATACTGTCTCGCTCACTTGCACAAAACGATGATAATAACTTATCCGCTGACGAAGTAGAATCAGCTACGATTATCCAAGAGAGCGGCCGTAGTTTATTGGAACTGATTAATGACATTTTAGATTTATCTAAAGTTGAGGCAGGCCAAATGAATGTCATATCAGATACTCTGCTTATTGATGATTTTGTGAGCACGCTGAAACGTCGTTTCACACACATGGCGGACGATAAAAACCTGCGTTTCAATATAAACTTGGCAAGTAATTTACCAATATCTTGCATGGTTGATGGCGCTAAGCTCAATCAAATCATCTCTAATTTCATCAGTAATGCCTTAAAATTTACTGAGCAAGGCCATGTTGAGCTAGAGATATCATATCAGCAACAAAGTTCAGACCAGTCTAAGCAAAATCAGCAACTTATTTTTTGTGTATCTGACACGGGCATAGGTATTGCAAAAGAAAAACATAAAGCGGTATTTGAAGCCTTTCAACAAGCCGATGGCACGACCAGCAGAGCATACGGTGGGACTGGCTTAGGTTTATCTATTGCTTTAAGCTTTGCGAAATTACTGGGTGCAGAAATCAAGTTAGAAAGTGAAGTAGGCGTAGGCAGTCGTTTCTCTTTAAATCTACCTTACCTTGCCACGAAACAAGTTGATGTTCAAACAGCTGCTATTGAACTTGAGGTAGCTAACGGCAAACAACACTTTGTTTGCTTACCTGCTCCTTTTGAGGATGATAGAAACAACCTAGATAAAACTAAAAAATTAATCCTGATAATAGAAGATGACGTACCTTTTGCACGTATTGTTTTTCGTGCTTGCCATCAACAGCACTGTCAGGCAATCGTGGCCACTGACGGCGAAAGCGGTCTAGCTTTAGCAAATAAATATCCCGTTGATGGTATTGTTCTTGACTACATGTTAGCGAAGCTAGACGGTAGTGAAGTAGCAAAGTACATACGCACTGATCCAAACCTGAAACACCTACAAATTCACTTAGTCAGTGCCTTAGACAATATAGATACAATGAATATTGCGGGCATTAATGATAAGTCAACAAAACCGATTGCGCATCACCGCTTGATTGAAATAATTGAATCTTTCTCTGAAGAGCGAAGCGCCCTTAACATTCTCGTTATTGAAAATGACAAAAACGCTTTGTATGCGATGAATGAGTTATTTTCTAAAGAAAATGTCACGATTTTTGGCGTCGATAACGCTCAGAAAGCGTTAACTTTATTACAAAACAATAGCTTTGATGCCATCATTTTAGACCTTGATTTACCAGAAATTTCAGGTTTTGAATTTTTAGAGTTAGCTTCATCCGCCCCCAAAACATCCCTCCCTACGGTCTTTATTTATTCAGGGCGTGATCTCTCGGAAGAAGATTTATCACGTTTATCTCCCTTTACTGGTAAAGTTATTGTTAAATCGGCGAGGTCACCAGAGCGATTACTCGATGAAATTCATTTGTTTGCTAACCAGATCGCAAGTATCCCCGACGATAAAGACGCGGTAGCAGCCAGTTATACAGATACTCTAACACCCACTGCGCCTGAACAGGCATCTAACATAGATTTTTTGGATCGAAATATATTACTCGTTGACGATGACATGCGAAACACTTTCGCACTCGCCAAAGTACTTCGCAAAGAAAAGCTAAAGGTTAAAATAGCCTCTAGTGGCCAGCAGTGCCTCGATATGCTCATTGATAATCCGAATATTGAGCTAGTATTAATGGATATTATGATGCCGGGAATGGATGGCTATCAAACAATGGAAAAAATAAGAGCACAGCCAAACTTGAAAGAACTAGCAATTATCGCAGTTACTGCTAATGCTATGCCAGGTGACAAAGAAAAATGTATAAGTGCCGGGGCCAATGACTATATGTCAAAACCCATCGATGTCGGCCAGTTATTGACCATGATGAAATTGTGGTTATAACCCGCCAAGGAGAAACCACAATTTTGGATGAGCAGGATACTCGGCTTACATTAAAAACCGAAAACCTTGAGATAAAATTATTGATAACTGCCATCAAGGAAAAAACCGGCTATGACTTAAGCGGATATGCACAGGCATCGATTAAAAGGCGTATTAAGCAATTAGTTGTCGATGAAAACGTAGGGCATATTTCTGACCTTATTGCTAAATTACTCCATTCTCCCCAAAGCGAATCTCACTTCATTAATAGTCTAACGGTAAACGTTTCTGAGTTGTTCAGACACCCCCAATCCTTTTTACAACTTAGAGAGAGTGTACTTCCCTATCTGGCAAGTTTCCCGCGTCGAGACATTTGGATTGCCGGTTGCTCAACAGGCGAAGAAGCTTATTCAATGGCTATATTACTGGAGGAAGTTGGCCTTTTAAAAAATACGCAAATACATGCCACCGATATCAATACAGACGTTTTAAAAAAGGCCCAAACAGGCGTTTTATCTAAAGCTCTCAATAAAGGAGACGCCGCGCGTTATCAAGCCAGTGGTGGAACGGCAAGCCTAAGTAAATACTTTTCGACAGCCTATAACAAAAACAAACTCTCTCAATTTTTGTTAGATCACATTAGCTTTAGTCATCACAACATTTTACAAGACCAGGTTTTTTGCTCAGCTCAGCTGGTTCTTTGTCGCAACGTCATGATTTATTTTGATATAGAAACACAGTGTCACGCTTTAACACTATTTAATAACTCTCTGGTGCAAAATGGATACTTAGTTATCGGCGAAAAAGAAAGCCTAATAAATACCCCGTTTTGTCGATTACTTAAAACTATAGATGAGCCGGCAAAGATATACCAACGAAAAAATCTAGAAAATGTCTGATTTTAGCGTGTTTATTGGCGGTTCAGCGGGCTCTATTGCACCATTAATTTCTATTTTATCAAGGCTACCCGCCAACTTTAGTCCGAGCATTACGTTAGTCATCCACTCCAATGAAGACAGCAAAAGCACTGTGACAGATGTGATCGCCAATAACTGTCCTTTAACGGTTATTGAAATCAGTGATAAAGGGCATTTTAAGTCTAATACTGTCCATGTTGCCCCTGGTGGTTATCACTTGTATGTCGAAAATAAAAAGCACTTCTCGCTCTCGATCGATAAAAAAATACATTTCAGCCGCCCCTCAATTGATGTGCTGTTTACTTCAGCGGCTGAGGTTTTCAAAAATCACTGTATTGCAATTTTGTTAAGCGGCGCCAATGGAGATGGCGCTGAAGGACTACTCAATATTAAAAAGCATGGTGGCTTAACGGTTGCTCAATCTCCGGCATCAGCACAAGTGGATATAATGCCACAAACCGCTATCGATAAAGGCGCCGCAGCTAAAGTGCTATCACCCAAAGAAATAAGCCACCTACTCTTACGCATTAACGATGAGTATTCACTCCTTTAAACGATAAGCCAGTAGAGTACCTCTACTTTGATACAAACGGCTTAATCGAATTGTAAAAAATAGCTATTCTTTAAAAGATTGAGTGCTGTGCGTTTTCCCGCATCAGGTCAGTTGACTAAAGACTTTTGAGAGATAAATATGCACTAGGAAAACGAGGAGCATACTAAGTATTTATTTCTTGTCATACATAACCTAAATTTGTTTTGAAAATAACGAGTAAAATCAAGGTAATTATTGATATTGCGGTACCAATTTTAATGTACCAAAGTGTTGCTATTGAGGTTGACAGTAAAGCTAGCCAGCCCCAAGACATACCAGTGACAACACCCATTGAGGCTATAAACCATAAAAGACCTAAAACAACAAAAACTGGACCGATAGAGAACGGGTTTATTCCAAGACTAACGATAATTTTACTCCATGGACCGGGAGTAGGAGGGCCAAAATATTTCCCCTTTTTAATCACATGACAGCCATCAAAAATCATCCAGCCACCATTTAATACAGCTAACAATAGAATTATTACTTTTATGATCAACTCAAAACTCCTCTTTTTTATAAATACGCCTCACTCAAAGGCAGATTGTTTTAACTTTATCCTCGTTGCTCGCAAACATTATGCGCTGCAAAGCACTTTAATAAGCGAATCGGGTTATTTAGATGGAAAGACATCTACAGTTTCATTTTTTGCCGCCCCATAGCTTTGATCTAAGTAAGACTTTAACGCTTGCACGTTGCTCTATTTTCAATGGCATCTTGCTCGAATAAAGTTGGAAATCTTCAACCTTTAATGTCGCATGATATTCTAAATCTACTGCTTCTTTCGTGAGCAATCTCGACATAATATCGTTAAAATTAAATTGCTTATATAATTATCAATACGATAGAAACACTTAGTTTTTTGCTGGATCAGGTACCTATTTTAAACAGGCTAATCTATCGAACAAGTCAAAACAACTCAAGTTAGCCTTCCCCTAGAATACAAAGGCTGACTAACAACAGCTTAGCATCCACCTTTAACGATAGTCGGCCTGAACAGTTCGCCAGAAGGACTGAGCCGGAATAAACAAACAGCCCATTGTTCTAAAAGCCCTATCTATTGCAGCCTCAACCCCAAACTTAAGTGCTTCTGCATCCTATACTGCAATAATTTCTTGATACAGTTTAGCGAGTGCCATTTCAGTCGTTAGGCTTTCATCTTTCGTGCAATAAAGTTCCACAGTGCGCATTACGAATTTAGTATTCTGCTTATATTTTACTGCAAAATCAGTGCATTGCGCTTTTAACTTTTTATCGAAGATTATACGCGCCTGCTTTTCATGGAAGCTATTAATCGCGAGATCAAAGCAATGGTTATGCTCTGTAAATAATTCTATAAGCTTAGCTTTAGGTATTCTATAGGCCTTGTGAGCGTGTTCTAGCGCATCGCGAAAGCTATCGAACTTCTCTGCGAATATTAGGAAAACTTCATTTTCGATAAAATGTGCGCTGTGCTTTAAACCATCAGCCTCAAAATCAAAACCCCTGTACTTTACACGCTGACAAGACTCTTCCCCCAAAACCATCCCGGCAATCACACTGCTTTTTAAATGGTAATCCAAATCTTCAACTTCATCTGAACTCCACACTTCATAAATGCGAATAGCGCGTTTATATTTACGCGTTAGTTGCTTTTTAGCCACATCTACGCGCTGTCCTAACAACGCACTCTTATCATTCTTTAATAAATAAAAGCACTCCCTGCAAGATGGCACTTTGTAAAAGTCAGCTTCTTCGCGGGTTTTTAGATAAAACTGCGCATATTTTATGGGAGGCACTAAGTCGTATTCGGTGGCAATACAACCGCAGTAAAAGCAGCGATTAAAATTTCCGGCATGCAATGCACTCATTTGACGATACAGATCTGTTTCACGGTGCATGGTTTTGCTATCTTCTAATTTGAATTCATGAGGATAATACCTTTAAAATACTTAGACTGTTTCTTTTTTATGAATTGCAAGCAAAGTATTGAGCGATAAGCAGCGTTAAATAACGATAAAGTGTAGATACAAAAGAATGTAACCCAGCCTTCTGATAACAAGCACATTGAGAACCCAATATAGCTCTAAACACTAACAGTGTTATCCTTAAGGCATTAACAAGAATAGTTGAGTCGTGCGGCATTCCAAACATGTTGTGTTTAGGCTTTTAGCGCAAGTCGTTGTTATTTATATTTTTGAACATTGCAGCCAGTTCCACCTCACAACCATAACGTTGGTTTAGCACCCTGTGAGTCAGAAAACAGATACTGACTAGAATACAAATCAGTGGTCAATTTTAATTGACCATTACAGTACCTAGATTTCATTACCTTACCATTTACATTGACTGTATATTGCTTGTCATAGGAACAAAATGCTTGATAGCTCAGGTAGAGTAAAGAGCCAACACCAAGGTACTTAATGACGGTAAAGAAAGAGTAGATGTCATTAAAATCGCTGAGTACCCTAAAATGATTATAGCCATGTGAGTGAGTACGCCTACACATTCACCAAAGTAGGATAGTATGCCTAAGCTATTTCCCCCTGAAATTATTTTAACTAAAACAGATAACCTATCTTGCTGTAGAGCTAGCCTGTCAATTTCCAACGAATAGACTCCGTATATGCAAAGGTGCAAATTGCTCATGGCTGTTTTTAGATAGCTCAAAAGCAGGGCGTCGCTGTTGGTGTGATATGAAAACCTGCGGCAACACTTCAAAGGCGCGGCGCTTTATGGTAAAGAAAAAACTATCCAATACCCACTCTTGATACTAAAAAGGCCTCGCGGTTATTAGGCTAAAACAGCAATCAGTACCTCTTCTGGACACTTAAGGAATGAGGGCTGGAACTTTTTTTATTCTTAATTAATACGCTTTCTAAATTGCCTTTCTCTCTAATCACCTCAGGGTGACTCCCGCCAAAAACAGTTTTCCAAATTTTGTACGCCTGTCCAAAGTTCTCGATGGCTTTGAATAATCGTCAAGATCTTTATGAACGAATCCGAGATTCGTTATAATATTTAGCAATTTGTGGGTGATCTTCCCCCTAGGTCATAAAATCGCTGGCCAAAGCTTGTTCAATATACTCAATAGCTTTCGGGTATTCTCTGAGGGAAAAACAATTAACCCAACCCTAATCCGGGCCACTTTCAATCACTGTAAGTCTCAAATTTTTAATAAAAACATATGTTATGCAAGTTTTTTCCTTAATTTTATCTTTATATTGTTATATTATAACATATCATTTTCTAAGTATATTAAGCGAAAACTCCTATGAAATATTTAAAAAAATCCTTGGTAATCGCCGCCATGGCAAGTGCTGCTCTATCCATTCAGGCTCAAACCATCACTATTACCTCTCCTTGGGAACTCAAATCAAAAGATCCCACTATTGGAGGTTATGCATTTACCCGTATGGGAGTAACAGAAACCCTCATCGGTATTAACAAAACTGGAGAACTAAAGTCACAACTTTCTACCCAATGGTCAGTGAGTGATGACAAAAAGGTTTGGACTTTCACGCTACGTAAAGACGTTAAATTCAGTGATGGAGAGCCTCTTACTGCTGATTCGGTTATTAATTCATTAAATACGGCCAAAAGAAAACCAGGTCCTTTGAAGAAAGTACCTATCAAGTCAATCGATAATATAGATAACGCAGTGGTGATTATCTTAGATAAACCTTATACCTTGCTACCTGCTGTATTAGGTCATCACACAACAATGATTCTATCGCCTAAAGTTTATTCTAAAGCTGGTGATGTCACCGAAGTGGTTGGTACTGGTCCATTTAATATCAAGGAATTTTTGCCACCACAGCGCTTAAGTATTATTAAAAAAGACGACTACTGGGGTGAGAAATCAAAAATTGATGAAATTGAGTATATTGCTGCTTCAAAGAGCGTGACGCGCGCGTTAATGGCTGAAAGTAAACCTTCGGTCATCGCATACAGTTTAGATGCTGCCAGTATCGAGCGTTTAAAGCGCAACCCTAAACTCGATGTAATGAGCATTATGTTACCTCGCGTTATTACCATCAAAGTAAACAATGCCCATCCATTCATGCAAGACGTTAATGTACGCCAAGCGATGAGCCAAGCGATTGATCGTAATGGCATTGCTGCATCACTCATGCGCTCACCTGAGATTAAAACAACACAATTATTACCGCCAAGTCTTTCACAGTGGCATAACCAAGAATTACAACCTTTCAAATATGACGCAACAAGCGCCAAAGCACTATTGACTAAAGCTGGATTTAGTTTTAATGATGGGGGTTACGCGCAAAAGAATGGAAAAGTGTTTGCCATCACAATGCGTACATACTCGGATCGTCCTGAATTACCTTTAATCGCCAGTGCAATTCAAGATCAGTTTAAAAAGATTGGCATCAAGATGGACATATCTATTGGCAGTTACACCGAAGTTCCTGGTGGCCACCAAGACGGTACTCTTGATATTGCCTTAATGTCACGTAACTATGCAACTGTTCAATCACCATTGAACAATATCGCCAATGACTTTGGCCCAGGTGGCGCAGACTGGGGTGCTATGAACTGGAAAAACGATCGCGTTGCCAAAGCATTAGAAGCTCTAAAATTGGATAATGCAGATGCTGCTTCCGATGCAAACCGTGCTTTGGTGACTCGTGCCATTCAAGAAGAACTGCCGGTCATTCCGGTTATTTGGTACAAACAATCTGTAGTGGTATCAAAAAATATAAAAGGTCTATCGCTTGATCCATTTGATACAACTTATCGCCTAAATGAAATTGAGTTGGCTAAATAACAAAGCTGTTATCAATTAAGAACCCTCAGCATTATTGCTAAATATAATAATGCTGCGTTTCACAATAAACTGGTCTGTTGAAGCTATTACCTATAAAAAGTTTTGGCTGCCAGTTTTCTATTGCACAGTGTACTGATTTTGAAGTCACGGATTCAGGTAATAATGAAAAAGCAAACCCTAAAAACCCTTTGTAATATTTTAGCCTGGCGCTCTATCCAAGCTTTGTTTGTCGCTTTATTTGTTGGTGTTTTATGTTTCTTCGCTGCACAAGGCTTAGGTGGAAACATGGCTTATCGTATTGCTGGCGGACGCTACGGTATCGATTTAATGGATGCATCTACCGCCGATCTGGTAGCTCGTGAATTAGGGCTGGATCGTAGCCTTTGGGTACGATTAATTGAATGGTTAGGCGATAGCATAACGTTCAATTTTGGTAATTCTTTAGTGAGCGGCACTCCTGTGATTAAAGAAATTTGGCATACATTAGGTCATTCACTGACACTGGCCAGTTCAAGCATTGTACTATCAATTTTTATTGCCGTGCCTTTGGGCGTGCTAGCAGCAAAGGCCCCCAATTCATGGTTTGATAAACTATTATTACTGGTTAGCGTATCGCTAAAATCAGTGCCTAACTTTGTGATTGGCATCTTGCTCGTGATGTTATTTGCAGTGCAGTTAAAATTACTACCTGCAGCTGGACATGGAGGCTTCCAGTATTTAATTTTACCCACTTTGACTCTGGCATTAGGCCTTGCTGCTGTATCCGTTCAGGTTGTTCGGGAAAGCACTTTAACGGTAAGAAACTCCACTTATTTTCTCTTTTCACGCATTAAGGGTTTACCGGATGCACAGTCTTTTACTCGTCACGGCTGGCGTAATTTACTCGTACCAGTAGTCGCGTTTTTAGGGATCCAATTTATTACTATTGTTGAAGGCGTGGTGATTATTGAAACTTTATTTGCTTGGCCCGGCATTGGTCATAGTTTGGTACATGCTATTTTTGCTCGCGACGTTCCAATTGTACAAGGCGCCGCTGTTGCTATGGGGCTAATTTTTGTGGCGATGAATGCGCTAGTTGATATCGCAGTGTTGTTACTCGACCCACGTAAAGGGGAGCACTCATAATGAATATTCGTGTATTTTACTCATCACTTTCTTTTAAACAAAAGTTCGGGGTTGTCCTGTTTACTATCCCTTGTCTGTTTACTTTTTTGGCACCTATACTGGTCTCAGGTAGCCCTCACGATCAATCTTTAATGAACGCACTACAAGCACCTAGTGCGCAACACTGGTTTGGTACAGATCATCTTGGGCGAGATATGTGGTTGCGTTTATCCTCTGCACTGCAGGTATCTCTAGGGATTGCTTTAATTAGTACACTGATAGCGACAGCCTTAGGTACTTTTTTGGGTGTACTTTCAGCGCAATATCCAAAAACCGCTGATAAGCTATTAAACTTAACGGCAAACCTCTTTTTAGCCGTTCCAGGGTTACTCTTTATCTTGTTATTCGCAACCATTGCACCCGGACAGCTATGGCCATTATTTTTGGGGGTCGCGTTGATCGCCAGTATTGAGATGTACCGGGTGGTGCGTGCGCAATCGATGATTATTGCTAACAAAGATGCGATATTTGCCTCTAAGTTACTAGGATTTAATGCATGGTATTTATTACGCAGACACTACTTCCCAGAACTGCGCCCTATTATCTTACGTCTAGCGGCCTTTACAATAGCAACGACAGTTTTATCAGTCGCTTCCCTTGGTTTTATCAACGTCGGTGTTAAACCACCTCGCGCTGAATTAGGTTTGATGATGATTGAGCTGATGCCCTATTACTATGAGGCACCTTGGGTGATATTACAGCCAATTGTTGCGTTATTTATATTGGTTCTAGGATTGAATTTAATGATTGGGAAGAAAAAATAATGTTAAATGTAAAAAACCTCAGCGTAAAAACACGCGATGGGAACGTTATCGTTAACCCTGTATCATTTAAACTAATCGCAGGAGAAGCCCTCACTATAGTAGGTGAAACAGGTTCAGGTAAAACATTACTTGCACAAGCTATTGTTAATAACTTACCAGATGGGCTAATAGCAGAAGGCGAAATCTATTTGCATGGCCAAGCTGTTCACTCTTTATCAACTCAAGAGCGCAATGCTTTATGGGGTAAAACTATCTGTGTTTTACCGCAGGAGCCAACCCGCTCCTTAGATCCAACTATGCATGCTATTCGTCAGGTAAAAGAAGGCTATCAAATTGTTAAAGGGCTTAGCGCTAGCGAAGCAAAAAAACAGACATTAAGTGATTTTGAGGCGGTTCAACTATCCCACGCTACAAATAAGTACCCCTTTGAATTATCGGGTGGTATGGCGCAAAGAGTAGCGTTTTTAGCTTCGCGCTCAGGTGGTGCAACTTTCACTGTAGCCGATGAGCCGACTAAAGGATTAGATGCCAATAAACGTGATGACATTGCGAAACAACTGCGCGCATTAGCCGACAATAATGAGGGTGTTTTCACTATCACTCACGATATTTATGTTGCTCACCAGCTCGGTGGGCGCGTCATGATTATGCGTAAAGGAGAGGTTATCGAAACGGGAGATTATCAACAAGTACTCAATAAGCCACTGCATGTCTACACACAAACACTGATTAATGCAGATCCGCGCCGCTGGAAGAAAAAAGCATCTAAAGATAACCTTCACTCCCCCATTGTCACTGTTAAGAATGTGAGTAAAAGCCGAGGAGACAAGCAGCTCTTTAGCGATTTATCATTCAGCTTGCGACCGGGCCAAATAATTGGTGTAAGCGGCGATAGCGGCTGTGGAAAAAGCACTTTAGGCGACATGCTGCTAGGCCTGTTATCAAGTGACAGCGGTAGCATTGAATGGAGTAATCAACAGAGCGAAAAGCACAAAGTACAGAAGTTATTTCAAGATCCTACGGATGTGTTTTCAGCTCATGTGACTATAAAAGCAAGCTTTAACGATTTAATGCACAAATACTCTATTAGTGAAGATAAATTATTAGGGTTACTTGCTGAGCTTGAATTAGATGCGCAACTGATTGATCGCTATCCTGATCAAGTTTCTGGTGGCGAATTACAGCGTTTAGCCATTGCCCGTGTGATGCTATTAGAGCCGACGTTTATTTTTTCTGATGAACCTACCTCACGTCTTGATATGCTAACGCAGAAAACTGTAATTGAAGCTTTAGTCAATATAGTAAAATACAAAGATGTTGCCATGATGGTGGTAAGCCATGACAAACCTTTACTGGATAATGTTTGCGATGAGTTAATTATGCTGTGATGAATTACAGATAGAAACCTCAAGTAGTTTATAAAAAACCGTTATCGATAACTTAAGGCTTAAATAAGCGATAACGGTGACATGTACAATCAGCCGCTGGCTTAGGGGAACTGCGATTAAGTTATCAATATGAGATAATGATTTTACTGACTACCTCAATTACTCGGATGACAGTTCAACACAATAATTTTAGGACGGCCTACGCCAAGAAAATATTTTTCTCTTTGGATAAAATAGAAACACTATTGGACAGCCATAGATTATTTGCTTTTCTTTTTGAGTCCAAAGCCTAGTTGGTGGGGTTTGGGCGTATCATTGGTATTCTATAAATTAAAAATGGCCGCTTTGTGTCAAACCCAACCATATAAGCTATGGCTGAAATCGGCCAACAAGAGACATGATAGCCTTTCTGTAATTTTTTTAGATAATTAATGATCTCAATACTTTTCACTCCTTCATGGCTATACTATTCTTATAGGAAAAAGTATATTTGTTTGATCAGTGACCCTCGCTCCACCCTTTACACCCCCTTCTATACTAAGTAAAGAGTGTAACAGTGAAGTCAAACCCAAGCATCTCTACCGAAGCAGCTAACATCTCTGGCTTATAATCCTTGCCGTAGCGATTAAAGGTAATACCGCCCGTCTGATGCCCAAGTATCCCGCCTATCACACTCTCAGCCACACCAAGCTGCTTTAAGTGATCAGCGACTGTATGCCTGAAGCTGTGGAAGTCCTTCTTCTCATCACCACCTGTAAAGCCAAGCTTTGTGCGTAAATTAGCGAACCACTTAGAAGGTGTTGCCGCATAACTATGCTTGCTGTGACGCACTAACTCAGAGAAAAGCCTTGTGTGACCAATGGAGCGCTGGTGGGCGACATACTCCATAAAGCCTAACTCTTTCAGCTTAGAATGAATGGGTATTAAACGTTCAGAACTAGGTGTCTTAAGGTTCTGGTCTTCATGCTTAGCTTGGATGTGGATGCAATCGATACCGTTCACCGACTTAAGGTCGCCGAGGTAAAGTTGACATATCTCATTCATCCTTGCGCCAGTGTATACACCTAGCAGAGGCAACCAGTATTGATAGTCCTTGTAAGCTTTCTTACCCGTATAAATGTCTGCGGTAAACAGATGCTTTAAGTCTCTTTCTGAAAACTTACTCCTTTGGGCGTTGACCTTGATATGCTGCTTGATCTTCAACCCTTCAAAGGGGTTGGTTAGACATAAGCGCCTTCACGCACAGCATAGACAAACACTGTAGTGATGTTCTTTATATAGTTATTGAAGGTAGTAGTACTGATGGTGAACTTCGCGTTATCGATCAGCTCTTAAATGGATACATCGCCCCTGCGGTTAACCTGTGTCGGTAACTGAAGCGCAGTGTCCTTGAACTTGTTTGCATGAGCACGTTGATAGTCATTCACAGGCAAGTCATCAACGATACGTATCAGTAAGTTAATCACCGACTGTTTGTCACCTAAGGTCTTCTCACCTACTCCATCGAGCCGCTGTGTCTTCAGGTACTGATCGAAGACAGCCGACAGCTTTGGCGCTGCATTACAGATTTGTGGCTTAGTACAATTCTTAGACTCAGCGTCAGGCTTAGACACTTTGGTCGACTCCCAAGATAATACGTTGAAGTCAAAGCCATCGCCAGCGCTAGCAGACATAAAGAGACGCTGTGTCTTCTCCAATAGCTTAGCGCTACGAATAACAGCTTCTTGCTTACACTTAGTCTGCAATGATCGACGGATGTATGAGCGACCAAGCACGCTAAGCAAACTTTTAGGCGTACGGATACGAAAGTAATAAGTATGGTGTTTTGAGGTTTCGATGTAACTAGGAAGTAATGCCATGTGTCCAACCTTGTGTCTAAGTTGAGCTGACATAGGTTGATTCTTTGAGAAAAACTATAAGTAGCAACAAGATAGGAAGATTGGAAGCAACTCTGCCAGCCACATCCCGGCACACGAAGAGGTCGCTGTGGCTGCTCCCTTCCAGGCCTGACCAGGTTAACGACTTATCGTTGCGGGAGGACCGACAGAGCTACCATAGCTCGGCGAGACCGCCTGTTCTCAATTGAGAGCGCGCAGTATACCAAGCTGTAACTATTTTGCAAAAAGTTTTACAAATTAAATGCCAGTTTTTTCAACTAGCTAGGATATTGCATACAATACCGTGATGATAACGCCGCTAATTGCTTTTACAGGCTTTTTTTCGATTGAGTGCCGTACTGATCTGTACGGTCGATTGAGAAAGAAGAGCCTGTAAAAACAAGAAGCAAGTTAGAGCGCCGGTTATTGGGCGGAGTATTCTGGCTAATATATAAGACGACCAATTCAACCTGATACCCGCCTAACATTGAGTATCTTTTGCTTCATCCAGGCATGCAGTGGATCTTGATGGAAGCGGGTATGCCAATACAAGTGGAAGTTTACTTTTGGCATTTCCAATTCTATCGGTAAAGATTTAATCGTTACCTTCCTTCCTTTCATTAAAGGCCTGATCAGTTCCAGCGGTAATCTAAACAAAATATCTGTTTGCTCGGTGTAATCCAGCGCTGCACGAAAATCCGATATTTTTAACATTACTTTACGCTTCATGCCAACGGATTCAAGATACTTATCGGTATGTGTCGGCCCTTTACCCGTCATTGAAATATAGCCATGGACTGCATTTAAATATTTCTCTAAGGTTAACTCCTGTTTCGCTAGCGGATTGCTATCTCCCATCACAACTGCTAGCTCAGACTCTCCCACCACGCAACTGTGAAACCCCTCTAAATGACGACTTGGCCCAATGCCTGTCACCATGTAATCAATATGCCCTTTGGCGATTAATTCGAAATAATCAGCGGGCGCAGAGGAAATTTCTATTTGTATATTGGGTGCCTCTTTCAAAACCTGTGCGACTAATTTTGGCATGTCGATCCAGCTTTCTAAGTCGATTCCCCCGAAACGGATAGTGGCTTTGACACTGCTTGGATCGAAGACAGGTTCTTTAATTAAGCGAGCCATTTCTTGCAACATTCCCGATAACTGTGTGGATATTTTTTCCGCACGAGAAGACAACCGGTAGCCTTCTCCATTTTTTACGAGTAGTTGATCATTAAACATCACTCTTAAACGCTGTAGCGCTCTACTCACCGCAGACTGACTCATATGCAAACGCTCTGCTGCACGCGTAACGTGTCGCTCCTCAAGCAGTATTTGCAATACTGTTAATAAATTTAAATCCATCGATCTTAAATTCACTTCACGCATGATACACATCACCATTATGCATTAGACGCCTTCATAATATACCGTTAGAGTACTCTTTCACAGACAATATTGACTGGGCGACTCCAACTTAACGTAACTTAACGCAACTTAAAGAGTTTCTAAGTGCAGCTTAGGAACTTATGGTCTACTGTGAAATCTTAACAACACTTGGAAAAGCATTTCCGATTTATTTTATTTTTATTGGTTACCTATGAATTTAGTAAAGCATTACAAGAATACTGACAAGCAATGGGGATGGGTCGTGATTGTTCTACATTGGTTACTCGTGCTCCCTATTATTGGTTTATTTGCCCTGGGTTTATACATGATGGACCTGAGCTATTACGACTCACTGTATACCCTGGCTCCACAAATACACGAGGCTATTGGCCTTCTTATTCTAGCGCTTATGCTATTCAGGGTACTTTGGCGTGCCCTAAATAAAACACCAGAGCCCCCTGTCACAAATTCTAAGTTCGTTAACTTAGCCAGCCAAATCGCACACAACATACTCTACTTATTATTATTCACTGTGCTGCTCTCGGGATTATTGATTAGTTATGCCGGCGGTCAGGGGATAAAGATATTTGATTGGTTCGTCATTCCAGGACCTAAAGAATTATTTGAAAACCAAGCAACATTTACAGGTGATATTCACTACTTTGCGGCTTTCGCTATGATTGCCTTAGTCGTCCTTCACTCAATCGCTGCTTTAAAACATCACTTTATCGATAAAGACACAACCCTGACAAACATGTTGGGGATCAAGGAGAAATAATGAAGAATTTAATTAAAAGCACACTATTGGCAGCTGCTATTTCGACGAGTTCTATGGCGATGGCTGCAACTTATGTCATTGATGATGCTAAAGCGGGTGCTCACTCACAGGTTGATGTGAAAGTTAAACACATTGGGGTTAGCTGGGTTAAAGGCCGTTTTAATAGCTTTGCCGGTACTTTTGAATACGATAAGGCAAATATTGGCGCCTCAAGTATCGAAGTCACTATCGACACTACAAGTTTCGACTCTAACCATGCTAAGCGCGATAAGCACGTAATGAGCGGTGATTTTTTAGATACTGCTAAATACCCAACTGCGACTTTTAAAAGTACCAGCATTGAGGATTTAGGCGCGGGTAAAGTTAAAGTAAATGGCAATTTAAACCTACACGGCGAAACGAAAGCGATCTCTTTCGATGCAAACCTAATCGGTGAAGGTGATTCTCCTTGGGGCGATTACCGCGCAGGCTTTGAAGGATCAGCTGATCTTAAATTTGCAGATTTCAAAATCAATGGCGCAAAAATCGGCGTTGAAGACTTTACTGTGAACATGTTCTTTGAAGGTAAGACAAGCAAGTAATACTTCTTAAGTGCCTCTCACCTATACCGATGAGAGGCTCTTTACATGCCAACAAAAAAAACTCTCTCTTCCCCTTTAAATAGATTTATCTCTCTTCATTATTCGCCTTATAATATGCCAAATTATTTTTATGTTGGGCGCTTATGTTATACGTACTACCTGATTCAGCCGGCGATATATTAGTTCTTCAAGCTAACGCTACTCTTGAGCAATCAGACTTCACAGATGTTTTTTTAACGCAGATTGAAAAACAGCTAAAGCCTGGTCACACTTTACGTGTGCTTTTATATTTAGATCAAGACTTTAAAAGCGTTGATAGAGACTCTAGTTGGAATGCAAAGCAGTTGATCGCAGACTCAAATGTCGATATTCAAAGAATCGCCATCGTATCAAATGGAGCGGGTGAGGCTTGGTCAAAGCAATTTGATAGCGAAGCTGTACAACACTTTAGCATCGCTCAATTTTTAAAAGCACTTCACTGGTGTGATGAAGTACTTTGAATGTCTAAAAGGCGTTCTACATGCTCACACTCTTTAAAGACGTGCTGCGTGCAAGTTTGGCAAACCGCCTGGTTAAGCGTGGGGAAGATAGCCTTGATAGCCTCTTTCTTACTATCAAAAAATTGATCTTTTGATATAGCACTGTTTAAGCCAAGCTTAAAAGCACGCTGTTTTACGCTCTGTTTCATCGCAAAAAAGTATATACCTCCACCTTGTGCTTTTAGCTTGCGATCGAGGTTTATCAATAGATCTGTGCCACTTAAATCAATAAAGTTAATCCCGCCGCAAAGAATCAATATTTGATTGACTTGCCCCTCAGCTAAGACGTTTTCCACCTTGTTTTGAATGTGATTAACTGAGCCGAAATAAATAGACATATCGACACGCAACACTTTTAATTGTGGGCATTGCAAAACACCGTAGGTCCCACTTTCTACAAACCTGCGCTGCTCTAAATTCAGCGACATTTCGGTAATTTCTGGTGTGGAAGTTTTGGCCAAAAACAGGATCAATGACATCATCACACCTAAGTAGATAGCAAATTCAAGCTCCAAGAAAAGCGTTGAAAAGAAGGTAATCAGTAATACTGAAGACTCAGCTTTACTGCTAGTGAGTATCTTTTTAATGTGCGCTACATCGACTAAATTGTAGGCTACTAGCATAATCACCCCAGCCATCGCTGCCACCGGTAAATAAGCGGTCAACGGGGCAATTAAGAGCACTATTATGACCAACATAATGGCTGCAAATATAGCCGACAAACCGGATTTAGCCCCCGCTGAATAATTCACACCTGAGCGTGTAAATGATCCGGAACCGGCATAACAAGAAAAGAAACTACCTACAATATTTGACAAGCCTTGTCCCAGAAACTCTTGGTTTGGGTAAATTCTCTGCTGTGATTTAATCGCAATTGCCCGGCTGATGGATACCGCTTCAATCAAACCTAGCAGCGCGATTGCAAAAGCTTCTGGAGCCAGTAATTGAATCGTTTCAAAAGAAATATCTGGCATTGAAAATGGCGGTAAACTCGCCGGAATTTCACCCACTAACGCTATCCCTTCACTTTTTCCAATGAAAAAAGCAGTAAGACTGCCAACCACCATTGCCACCAGTAAATTAGGCAGTTTCGGTAAAAAATACTTCACTGCGATAGCGGTTAACAAAGTGACCATTCCAACGCTGAGAACAGCGGAGTTTAGCAAGTCTAAGTGCGCAAAAAAATTGATCCAAGTATCAATAAAGGAGAGCCCTTTATCAGCGGGAATAGCACTTAAGTGTTTTATCTGGCTGGTCGCAATTAAAATAGCGGCACCCGCGGTAAATCCAATCACCACAGTATGGGACACGAAATCAACCAACTTACCCAGTCTTGCCAAACCAAAGGCCAGCTGATAGATACCGGCCATCAAAGTGAGCGTTAGCGCCATTGAAATAAACGCTTCGCTACCAGGCTCTGCGTAGCCACTAATAGAGGAGAAAACAACAATAGATATTGCCGTTGTAGGCCCTGATATCAAATGTTTGGAAGAGCCAAAAAGCGCAGCGATGATAGGCGTCACCATCGCGGTGTAAAGACCATACTGCGGAGGTAAACCAGCAATTGTAGCGAAAGCGACACCTTGCGGAAGCACAATAACAGCCCCCGTCAAACCAGCCATAAAGTCGGCTCTTACATCCGCGAAAGTCAGTAATCTAAGCCATACAAAAAAAGGGAAAAAGCGATTTCTCATTCATATTCCAAATAAAAATAACGATAACGCCCTTCTTTAAACATAAAGTGGGATGGATCTAGTGTTTATACTTGAATTTTTAGGCTCAAAATAGAGCCAGATCACGTAATTTGATGGGACCGCTATGGAAACGACATTGTAACACCTACTTTTCACCGAGACTAAAGCGCCCATCCTCATGAAACTGTATGACTTCTTTACGACGCTTGCCGATAAGAATAGGTCCATTATCTAAAAACAAAAAGTTCTTCCAGTGGGTGCAAAAGACTTCCCATGTTGTCTCTATAATATTGTCTGCGTGGTAGCAAAAATAGACCACTGTATTGCCTTCCCAATCGATAAAGTCTGCGACTTCATCGGGCAGATCAGATTTTTGAGACTCCCAATTTCCCTGCCATTTCCCGTGAATTTTCCAGCTATTTTGCTTCATTGGCCAATCTTCTTTATGAAACAAATCTGGGTGGTTAGCATTATTACTAATCATCTGATGCCAGATTTGATTAGAGAATGTTTCTGCTAAAGGCTTTATCTGTCTAAGTGTTTGCTCATTTACGGGTAATTCACGATGTTTAAAAAACCAAGTATAGCGATAATCATCTAAAGTTATATATTGCATTGTGTCGCGCGCCAAAATTAATACAAGTAAAGGTACTGCTTATATTATGCACCCACCTATTTAATTCCCCTAACTATATGCGCTAAATATGGGTGTTTGTACGCATGTTCCCAAAGGAGCATGCCTATCATCTTCAAAATGCGCTCTTTGGGAAAACAATGGATCCAATAAAGGTTAGTTTAGGCCACTATTTACTATGCACTTTTTAGGCTATGCCAAAAATATAAACCTCTGTCTCTTCTTCTAATACTAATAAAGCTTGTGGGCGTAAAACTATTTCGTATTTTACTTTAATACTATTCGACGAAAAACCAACTCGCTTATCAGCATTACCTTGATTACACAATTTCCTGTACACCTGTGGCCTTTCGGAGCTAACCGCATGTTCCTTTACAAAAATTTAAGGCATAATAGCTACCATGATAAAAAGACCCTCAAAATCCGATATTAGAGCGACTCTCGATGATCAAATTCACGATTTTATAAATCGTGGAGGCAAGATTCAAGAATACGATCAAGGTGATAGTTCGCTCGTCGACGGAAGATATGATCGCAATCAGTTTGTCCACGGACTACCAAAACAGGACAGGACACCGGTGAGCGATACTCTCAAAGAGATTGATCAGCGAAAATCGAAAACAACCAGTACCCCTTTCAAAAACTCAACAAGGCGTGTTAAACAAGTTATTTATGATGACTTTGGTGAGCCGTTAAGAGAAGTTTGGGTTGAAAAATAAAGTAGCACAGTGCTCTTTCTCCCCACTTTGTACTCTTGCTCTGCACAATTATTCAATTCACTGATCTACATCATCATTGCGTTACTTTCATTGGCGGTTAATAAAATTAAATTCTTTTCCCCCTTTCCTTTTGTAGAAGATTAGCGCTATAGTGAAAACACCAATACTTATTGGTTTTACCTGAAACACTTAACAAGAGGCCCGTAAACCTTACCTATACACAGATATCTGGCGCACTAAAAAAGATAGTTATATATTTTTAGTTCAGAGAAACATACAGAACAGTAAGGATACATAAATGATTATAAACATTACACATCGCAGCGAAAAAGTATCACCAGCCGTAAAAGAAAAAATCGAAAACTGGCTTAACCACAGCCAAGATCGATATGACATCATCAACAGCGCTCAAGTCACCATCGACAGCATAGAACGTGGCGACGAAATAGAGGCAACTTTGCATACCAACGGCAAAGAAATATACGCAAAAACAAAAGCAGCCAACCTCTTTGCAGCCATTGATTCTCTCACCGAAAAAATTGATCGCCAACTCGCCAAAGCGAAAGAAAAGATGACTTCAAAAAAGGGTGGGCCCAGACATATGGAGCCAATCTCAGAACCTATATCCGAAGAAGAGATAGAGGCATTTGAAGCTTAGTCTTTACTGTAATAACCTGATCACTCCTGATACTGAAAGTTTCAGGAGTTTAAATCTCTTCTCTACCTTCTACTACTCCCCATTTACTATAGCTAAACGCTATAAGCTAGTTACTTAGTAAACTTAAAAAACAGTATATTTATATAAAAACCAGTCAAAATCTTCCGAGAAAAATGCTACATTACTCACCATCAATTTCATGATTAATCATTGACAATTAAAAGCGATATACCTATTCTTTTATAAAAATGATAATGATTATCGTTTAAAAACCAACACATACATTTGGAATCACCAGTGAGCATAGCACTTTTCTACGGCACAACGACCGGCAACACAGGGGATGTAGCTGAAAAAGTTCAGCTACATCTTGACGATATAGAACTTTTTGACGTAGCGGACTCTCCTCTTGAGATCATTGAAAACTACCAGCATTTAATCTTTGCTATCCCAACTTGGGATTATGGCGAAGTGCAAGAAGACTGGCAGGAAGTTTGGGACAGTGTTGATCAACTAGACTTTTCTGGTAAGACAGTCGCATTCATCGGCCTTGGTGATCAATACGGTTATGCTGAATGGTTTGTAGATGCTATGGGTATGTTACATGATAAAGTGGTTGCTAAAGGTGCCAGCATTGTCGGTCACTGGCCAACCAATGGTTATGAGTTTGATGAATCTAAAGCGTTAACCGCAGATAAAAAGTTTTTTATCGGTTTAGCCATTGATGATGATTGCCAAAATGAACTATCCGATGAAAGAATTGAACAGTGGTGCCAGCAAGTGAGCTTAGAATTTGCTTAACCGCTTGTCGCATTAGATAGCACTTAATAGAGATAAATTGGGCGAAGCCTCAATCATCACGGGCTTAACTCCCCGCTTCACATGTGAAGACAGGCAAAGCTAGCTGGTTTGCCCCGGGAGCTTTAATACGATCTATTAGGTGCTACGTTTTAAATTTTTCAACTTGATTTTATAGACTCTAACCTTTTTAAAGTTCCTTTTTTTAGCCATATATTCAGCTTAGCCTCATGTTTTAAAACGCACTTACGTAGCTGTTGTAAAATGCCTGTTATATTATTGAATCTATGTCATTTTATTGCTAAAAACCCTTCCAAATAAGTTAAAAACGTCATACTCTCCTAAGGAAATACAATTTTTAGGAGCATGCATGTTTCGGGTTATTCTTACTATTTTCATAACGGCAATTGCTATTGCTGCATATTTTTTATTTTATGAAGATGCAAATTTTCTTAATACGCAGCCTACAACTAAGGCTCAGCCAGTAGCCCAAAGTGCGCCTAAAGCACCAACAGTAGCGGTTAAAGCACCACAACCTGCCAAAAAAGAACAACCTGTAGCTGCAACTGCCGATGTTTCAAAGCTTAATGAAAAGCAAAAAATACAAGCAAAAGAACATGTCGCTAGTATTACCAACCAAGAACAGGAGCCACTTGAAATAACAACGGCAAACCACTTTGTGACCGCTGATCAAGTGCTGCAATTACCTGAACTTAAAACACCCGAAATCGCGAAGATTGAAAGTTCTAAAACTGACAATGCAGTTATCGTCTCAGCCCCTAGCGAAACCACTGTAAATTTAAGTGACGTACAAAAAAATGCTAAGAATGCATCTACAGCGCAAAGCTTTGCTGTCAAAATTCCAACATTTAAAAAACCTGTCGCTGAGCCCGCTTCCACTGAATCTATTGCTGCACAGGTAACGGCTAAAGAACCAGCCGTTGACGTCATTGCCGTTAAAGAAGCTAAGATTAACAAGCCAGCACAAACTAATCTTGTTACTGCAACAGTTGCGGAAAGTCCAGCCACTAAGACAAAAAGCAATGAAAAAGTATTAGGCACTGTCACCGGGACTATCGAGCCTGAAAAAGTAACGGTTACCAATACGGTCGTCAAAACAGTCGTCATTACCGACAATATCGATGAAAGTAGCAAATCTGTCTTAAGCGCCATAAAGGACAACTTAGAGGAGCTTTCTGACATAAAAGTGAGTGAACTTACCCAGATTGTCGCCGATAAAATTACCGGACAAAAGCCTGTTGTTGTCGCTATAGAAAAGACCTCTGACCCTGAACCACCTGTTAAAACAGAGTCTGTGACAGCACAAAGTGCACAAGATGCCGTGACTGAAACCCAGTCCGTTAATAAAAAGGTCGCTGAAAATTTATCAGAAAATAACAGAATTAAGCTACGCGAATTATTATCAGATACTGAATCTGATAAAAAACGTATTTTCTATCTACACGCGGTTAATGTCAGTGATGAGCAAGGTATTTGGGGAATTATCCAACAAGGATTAATGGGGACTTTTTCTAAAGGTATCACCTTGTCACAGGCAAACGGCGAAGTTAAAGCGCTTATTCCGCAGGATGCCGATGAAATATTAGACAGCAAACAAAGCTCTTTCTTAGGTCGACTACTCAATAACAAAGTGCTCACCACTTATGTTTATAATTACGAACAAGGATACATAGGCAAGAATCCAGATGTCATCCAACCTGGTCAACAGTTAATCATCGTTACTTTCACAGAAGATGAGTTAATGAGTGTCTATCAGCACTTTAAAAACCAGCAGCAATAACGAGTTCCCATCCTGAAACAGCCGCCTACTGCGGATGCAAGCCTCACTACGATCTCGTTTCTGGATGATAACTAACTAGTTTAGATCCAGAAACAATTACATACTGCGAATGTCTCACTCACCCAATAGAGATGAATTAGACGGAGCCTAAATCATCAAGGGTTTGATTCTGAACACCACTAGATTTAGTTGTTAGGAATCACCAAACGCCCACCTCTAGTAGTGCTCATCTTGTACGATAGGAGCGCTCTCGCTACGGCCATGTTTCTGGATGAAACTAACTAATATCAGCCTATTTGTGATACCAACAAATAGGGAGTACTCAGTAGGTAAGCACTATCCTCAATAAGATCCCAGTAAAAAACGCTGGCCCTGAGACTCTAAATATAGCTGTTGCGCTTGCTCATCATTAATTGCCAAATCAATTAATTGATAATAAAGGTTACGGCTCAACTTGCCTTCCATGCCATCACGGACATAGATATATGGGCTAGGCTCCCCTGTATTAGAATCGACGCTTACACGTAGGGGGTTTAGCTCACTGAGCTCTATAACATCTTCATTCAGACTCACTAAACATAGAGTTTGTCCTTGATCAGTTTGCTTTTGCTCTAAGTGAATAAAATAGAAAGGCACATCCACCACCTTGATACGCCACTTTTCCACTGGCGTTTTTAAATAATAATCACCTTCTTCTCTACATAATATTCTTGAAAATAGCCGAGGTATTTCAGTGCGCTTAAAGCGATCTCCGCAATGCCGCCATACCCCTTGTGCATCAATGCTGATATCGATATCTCCACACAGTGGTGGATTCCATAGATGCAAAGGTGGGACACTGTTGTGCTCGACATTATTTAGGATGCTTTCAAAATCAAAAGTCTGGGTCATATTTAGCGTTCTTTAAGTTATTCCAAAAGAGGTTTAAACTCACAGTAGTACCTCTCTATTAAGTTTTCTCATCTTAACGTTAATTTATATCATATGCAGAACTATTAACATGAATAAAATTCACTGCTAAACTAGCTTCATAATCAACTCAATCATAATGGATATTAATCATGCGTGCCAACTTAGCTACTCGACTCTCTGATCCCAACCGCGGGGTATATTTTGTGGGAACAACACCACCAAGAGCTGAAGTTGAAAAGATGGACATGCAGATCATCGCTGACAAGTTGCTCGAACGATTAACGTCTATTGATTACGATGGGCTGGTTGTTTATGACATTCAAGATGAAAGTAGTCGCAATGCAGCCCCGCGCCCTTTCCCTTTTAAAGCTACCTATGACAGCCGAGAGTACTCAAGCGTACTGACTAAAAAATCGCATCACCCAACCATCACTTATAAAAGCGTCTCTGCAAGGTCAAAGCAAGAGTTTAACCAATGGTTAGAGCAGGCATGGACTGAATATGGTATTCGTAACTTAGTATTAGTCGGTAGCCCATCATCAGTAGGTACAGTACAGCTCCCTTTGAAGGAAGCCTACCAAGCATTAGAAAACCATGAGCGAAGCTTTACTTTGGGGGGGGTTGCCATTGCTGAGCGCCACTTAAGTAAAGGTGACGAACACTTGCGTATGCAGCAAAAAAGCGTCGATGGCTGTAATTTTTTCATCACTCAAGCGGTTTATGATGCCGATGCCACTATCGACTTACTGCAACAATACGCCGCGCTTTGTAAAGAAGAAGGCGTTAAAGCTAATCGTGTCATACTAACGTTTACGCCTTGTGGTAGCCAAAAGACCATGGACTTCATGCAGTGGTTGGGGATAGCAACGCCAAGCGCTGTGAAAACACGTATTTTAAATGCAGAGAATTCGCTAATTGAATCTATAAATATTTGCGAAGAGAACCTCCAGAAAATATTAAACTACTGTCTGGAATTAGACATTCCACTTGGGTTAAACATTGAAAGCTTAACCAATCGCAAAGAAGAGATTGACGCTTCAATTAAGCTTTTCAAACTACTCAAAGCGACTTTAGATTTAAACCTGGCAAAACGTTAAGTTCAAAACAGTAAAAGCTCGCACAGTGTTAGTGCGAGCCTTACTGACTAGCCATCAATAGCAGTAATACAGCACTAATACTAACAAAGATCATAATTAGCCGCATGCGCTGACAAGTTTTACAGATTTTCTTCTTTGGCTTCATCTAACCACCTGCAAGCTTGACGGTGTATTGACGTTTTTCAAGGAAGGCTTTGAGCACCTCTCGCTGATCCCCTTGTATTTCAATCACACCATCTTTGATCGCACCGCCTGTACCACACTGCTGTTTCATTGTTTTGGCTAATGCTTTGAGCTCTTTATCTGCGAGTGCGATACCTTTAATTAACGTCACACCTTTACCTTTGCGCCCTTTCGTTTCCCGATGTATACGAACAATACCGTCCAATTGCGACAGCCTTTGTTGCTCATCGAGGACTTTGCAACGACAGTCATTTTTAGGGGCGCTGCAGTGGGGGCACATATCACCCTGATCTGTTGAATAAACTAAACCGCCAAGTTGGTCTTTTAATGATTTCAAACTTTTTTCTCTATTAATTCAATCTTAAGTTGTACTGGTAATGCCACCTATTTGACGAGACAAATAAGCCGCGTAATTATCCGTCATACCAGAGATAAAATCTAATACTCGCATATAACTATGATACAAATCCCAATCCGCTTTAGGGGCATGTATTCCCATTAAACTGAGTATTTTTTCGCTGCGATAACTTAAATTACCACTCTTTTTTTGATGCTGCTCAAAAACGGCATGACAAAAAGAGTCAAGCAATACCCCTAGTGAGCTATAAGCACCGACTTCAAGTTCTGTTTTGCGAGTATCGGGAAACACTTCATTGCGCGCTAAATGTTTAGCTTTTTCTAGGCCTTTAGCAACATCTTCATCGCCATCGCTAAGGAGTTCACCCCGGTATTGCCCTGCCATAATTGCCGAGTAGTTTTTCATAAATGCCGCAATTGCCGAGCACACCATATTTTCCATCGCCTTACCCCGCAGTGCCGATATTTTGCGTCTTGAAGAGGCCTGTGAATGAAATACACTATCATCAAACTCTAAATCGCCACACAGCTGTTGAAGTATGGGTTTGATGCGCTCAAATGATAAAATATTGAGTTCCATCGCATCTTCAAGATCTAAAATGGCGTAACAAATATCATCGGCTGCTTCCATTAAATACGCTAATGGGTGTCTGCACCAATGATTTTCTGCTAGGGGAATAAGACCGAGCTCACTCGCGAGCTTTTGCATAAAGTCCAATTCGGTTAAATAGCAGCTAAACTTTCCTTTTCCACTCGCCTGTGATGAGAGCCAAGGGTATTTTATCAATGCGCCTAAGGTTGGGTACGTCAGGCGTAAACCACCGTCGTAAAGATGATTTTCGATAGTGGTGACGACTCTAAGCCCCTGAGCATTTCCCTCAAAGGTTTGAATATCACATTTTTGCGCATCCGTTAACGAAGCGATTAACTGCTCGCCTTTAGGCTGTTTAAACCAGTCGCGGATTGCGTACTCACCCGCATGCCCAAAGGGCGGATTACCGATATCATGGGCTAGGCATGCCGACTGTACAATCATACCCAAATCATGCGGGCTGACCCATTGCGGAAGATGCTGTTGAATTAACTCCCCCACCCTTATACCTAAGGTACGACCTACACTTCCCACTTCAATTGAATGCGTTAAACGGGTGTGGATATGATCATTAAGCGCAAGTGGGTGTACTTGAGTTTTTCGCCCTAAACGCCGAAAGGCGCTGGAAAAAATAATGCGATCGTGATCTTTATGAAAATGGCTGCGGCCGATCTCCTCTGATAGATCCTCATGACCATAGCGTTTAGGTGTTAGTAACTGCTGCCATTGCATTGACATTTTTCAATCCTCGAAACCACTAAAACCTACGTTAATAAGGAACATGCAGTTGAGCTCCAAAACGCCTCTGGCGTACAGAATATTTCGTGATTAAGGCAATGCTTAAAGGTGGGCTGGTTGCCCGACGAGAAGCATTAGCAAAGAGCACGATGTATCCTGTAGTTCCGTAGGATGCCTACGGATAAAAACACAGAGAAAATTTGGGGGCTTAATTGCATGTTCCCTTACCCCAGGTTAAACGAATAAGTGCCCAGCATAGTCGCTAATTAACAAGGGCACAACAGCCTTAAAGATTTGATTTCTTCAAACAGCCGTTTATTAGTTAAACACACAAAATCAATTAGATAATGAGCAAAAACGATTATTCCATCTATAATCCTTAGAAAGATATTTGGGTACCATTCATGAACATGTCGCATACAGCTAACAGGCACTTTGAGATATTTATTTCATTGATTTTCAGCTTCTGCCTAATTTTTGTAGCCACTAATAGTCAGGCAATGGATAAGCCTCGTCTGCGCGTTATCACCAGTATTGGCAGTTTCACGATTGAGCTATACCACAACGAAGCCCCTAAAAGTGTCGCTAATATATTGCAACACGTAGATGCTGGTTTCTACAATGGCGTTATTTTTCATAGAATCGTTAAAAACTTTATCGTGCAAACAGGCGCTTACGATCAAGAGATGACATTGTTACAACCTTTGAACTCGAACGTTGAATTTGAAGCAAATAATGGACTTAAAAACCTACGTGGTACCGTCGCTGTGGCACTTACAACAGACACCCAATCGGCGCTGTCGCAATTTTTTATCAATATTAAAAGCAATCCACATTTAGATTACAGTGCTAAAACAAAGACAGATTGGGTCTATACTGTTATAGGAAAGGTCATTTCTGGTATGAATATCGTGCGTCGGATGTCGAGAGTAATCACTAACGATGAGAATCTACCATTAACCCCTATCGTCATTAAACGCATAAGCCGAATTTAAAGCTGTTCCAAACTGACTATTTTTGCTTCAGTCTATAGACAGTGATCATCACCGTTATTGAAGATAATGCCATTGCCACTCCTGCCACCATAAGATTGAGTAACACTCCAAAGACAGGGAAAAACACCTGCAGCAATAGGAATAGTTGCGATTAACTTCTCCCTATTACCGAGAGTATAAACAATTCCCCCCCTTACAGTTGGTCTGTAACATTAGGTATAAACGCTTAGTTATCCACAGAGGGCTTGCTGCTCAAGCAGCAGTCTTTTTTTAAACAGCGCTAATATTCGCTTTAGTGACAAATAATGAGCTATCAACGCTTTGTACTTCGCGTATTTTTGTTGGCTGCCCCAGATACAAGAAGCCCACAATACTTTCATTTGTGGCTAATCCCAAACTTTGTTTTACATGCGCATCAAACATCATTGACCCCGAGCGCCACATAGCCCCCAAGCCTTGTGCAAAAGCCGCTAATTGAATGGCATGTGCTGCGCAACCTGCTGTGATTAACTGCTCCACTTCCGGCACTTTAGGGTGCTCGCTAATGCTGGCAACAACGGTCACAATCATCGGAGCTCGCAGTGGCTTGGCTGCCATTTTAAGCTGTTGTTGTGAGCTCAAATCTACATTTTTTGCAAGGGCAACTTGCGCGAAGACTTTGCCTAATGCCTCTAATTGCTCTCCTTCTAATACAAGCAATCGCCAAGGGCGCAAGCAAGCATGATCCGGGGCTCTAGCAGCGGCCTGATACATAACTTCTAATTGCTCTGCATTAGGCGCAGGACCTACCAGTTTTGGAGATGACACTCTATTATGTAGTAATTCGATCGCTTGCATTTCATTCCCTTAACGTAAAAATGTACTTAAAAATAAGGCCAAGTCGTACATAAAGACAAGGCGGCTGCGCTTAGCAAAGACCTCATTATAGTCGTCGTTCAACTACTGGCGAGATAAACGCAGGTTCTCAGCTTGCGCCGCTACGCTACTTCTAAATGGATTGATATCTAGCCCACCACGGCGAATATATCTTGCGTAAACGGTGAGTTCTTCAGGCTTACATTGCTGCCATACATCCATGAAGATATTTTCCACACACTGCTCGTGAAAGTCGCCGTGTTCTCTATAGGACACTAAATAGCGCAGCAATGCTGCTTGCGAAATTTTAGCGCCTTTATAAGCCACACTGATACTCGCCCAATCTGGCTGTCCTGTTACCGGGCAATTAGATTTCAAGATATGGCTGTATAACTGCTCTGTTACTTGAATGCTACCATCTGCTGCTAATAAATTGACATCGGGGTTATATTGAGTGATTTGTACATCGCAATCATCAATACACTCGCCCTTAAACTGCTGCACTGGCGGTAGCTGATCTAAGTGGTAAAACGTAACTTCGCAAAGCTCGCCCGAAGCACTGGAGAGATCTTGCTGCATTTGTTCAATAACCGCTCGCTCGCTGGAAAATTCAGATAAATTATAAGAGTTAAGGTAAAGCTTAAAAGATTTTGACTCTATGATGTGTGAGGAATGAGCACTAAACCTAAACTGCGCCACGCGAACAATCGGTTTACCTTTTAAATTTAGCCATGAAATCTCATAACCATTCCAGATATCAACCGCCCCCGCTTGCTGGAGAAAAGGCAGTTCACGCCTGTCTATTGATCTTTTTTGCCAATTGACAGCGCGCTCTATCGGAAACAATAAACTCGCATCATAGCGATTAACATATGCCGTGTGATTACCTAGTGGAGACGAATCTAATTTTTCTTGCTCTTGTTCGGCATGTGTTTTATCAATCATGATCTAATCCCTTTTCCTTTGTTCAACATATTTAACGCAATCGCAAACAGCGTCACTGTAAAGACAATAATAACAGCCAAAGCTGTATAAATATCAATATCACTGGCACCTAAAATACCATATCTGAAGGTACTGACCATATAGAGTATAGGGTTCAATTGTGAGACACCTTGCCAGAAATCAGACAGTAAACTGATCGAGTAAAACACCCCACCCAGATAGGTAAGTGGCGTTAGAATGAATGTTGGTACTATAGATATATCATCGAAGGAGTTGGCTAACATTGCGTTAATAAAACCACCCGTTGCAAAGAGTATCGAGGTTAGCAACGTCACTATGATCACTATAGGAAAACTATGTACCTGTAGGTCTGTAAAGAATAGAGATAGTAAGGTAACCGTAAATCCGACGATCAACCCACGCGACACCCCACCAAAGATATAGCCCGCTAAAATCACCCAATTCGGCATCGGTGAGACCAACATTTCCTCTACATTGCCTTGAAATTTAGCACTGTAGAAAGAGGACACCACGTTACTGTATGAGTTGGTGATAACGGACATCATGATTAAGCCTGGCACAATAAACTCCATATAGCTAAAACCACCCATCAAACCGATTCGCGAGCCGATCAAATTACCAAATATTACAAAATACAAGCTCATCGTGATGGCTGGCGGTAGCAGAGTTTGCGCCCAAATCCGCATAAACCGGCGCACTTCTCTGCGTACGATAGTACTTAGTGCAATAAACAATTCTGTATTATTCACCGGATTGCTCCAAATTATTTTCAACCATGGATATGAACATTTCCTCTAGACGGCTTGATTTGTTACGCATGCTACTTACCGTTACCCCTAAACGTGTAAACTCATTAAATAGCGCATTTAAACCCTGACCTTTTTTAACTTCTACCACTAAACAATGATCATCTTCTACACTTACACTATAGCCTGTTACCGCTAAGTCTTTATCAAAGCCTGATACGACATCAAAGATAAAAGTCTCACTATCCAATTGCTGTAGTAACGCTTTGATGCTGGTATTTTGAATGATCTTTCCCTGATCAATAATCGCCACGTTTTTACACAAATATTCTGCTTCTTCCAAATAGTGTGTGGTCAGGATTATAGTGGTGCCGGCTGCATTGATCTCTTGTAGGAATTCCCACATAGAGCGGCGCAGTTCTATATCAACGCCCGCTGTTGGCTCATCTAAAATTAATAGTTTAGGCTCGTGCACCAGCGCTCTTGCGATCATCAAGCGACGTTTCATCCCCCCTGATAACATTCTTGCAGCGGTATCTCGTTTATCCCAAAGACCCAGTTTTCTAAGGTAGTGTTCTGCGCGCCCAGCTGCAATATCTGATCCGATACCGTAAAAACCCGCTTGCGTTTTGACGATGTTATAGACGGTTTCAAATCCGTTAAAATTAAACTCTTGTGGCACAACGCCTAGGTTTTTCTTTGCCTTAGTCATATCTTTAGCCAGATCAGTACCAAAAATTTCAACCGATCCTTGAGTGGCATTAACCAGCGATGAAACAATGCCTAAGGTGGTTGATTTACCTGCTCCATTAGGGCCTAACAGCGCAAAAAAGTCCCCTTGTTCGACATCTAACGAGACATCTTTAAGGGCGACAAAGCCATTGTCATATACCTTATTTAAATGCTTAATTGAAAGTGCTGACGTCATAAAACCTCTGGTTGCTATCGCTTTAAGGGATAGCGTGCTAGACAACAATATTTATTGCAAACCGATTGTTGACCATTCAGTATGCTGCTAGATTACTTTCTATTTTGAGAGTAGGGTATTTTGCATAGTCATTTTTGTATGAATTTTGACTTGTGGATCATGCCAAGAATCAGCATAAATTGGGGCAAAGATCGTGAATTCAAGGTGCATCTGCAGCGACAAAGCGCTAAACTTTCACTTTGGCCTCCCCTAGACAACCCACATTTTGAGCAATTTAATGAATCAATATCACCAATTTCACGTAGAACTACTCCAGCAAACTTATAACGAATTACTGAGTCACTACCCTTTTAATGCCAAAGATATAATGGTGCAGCAACAAGAGTACTTAGATGAATTTGTTGCGCTTATCAATCTATGCCAAGATTTGGGAGATAACTATGTAGAAAAAGGACAGAGTTTTTGTTGTACTTGGATCCGAGCATACCCTGATTTAACGCCCATATTACCAAGAGATTTACTGTGGTTCTTTGGTGGTGATTGCCTACATTATATGCCCGATGAAGAAATTTCTCTGTTTCAACGTCTCGACGAATTACGTTACGAAGCAGACAGCGCCAATCTTGAATTTAACTATCCGGCCCAGCGTGCAAAGCTGTTTAATTTACTGCACTAAGCCGAGCACTTAAACTCCTCGAGGTGCTTATCAGGTTTGACCGATCGTAGCGTGGAAAAGTAGATTTGAGACACCTTCTCTTTTTTTTTGAGGCGAATAGCGTGCTATTTAATATCATCTGTCGGGATCAGCTTTAACTACTCGCAAAGGGAAATACAGGAAATATTTCATACCTAAACAACAAGAATATTGCCAAATCCTGCTTTTTCGCAATAGATTAGTGGTTAGTCCAACAAGCGCCTAAATTCTAGGATTCCACCTGCGCAGAAATGAAACTCTTATTCTTTCGCTGCGCTCTATACATGGCCATTTCGGCACTTCTTAACAGTTCTGGAACACTCTCTGTGTGCTCGGGAGCGTAACTAGCTCCTATCACTATATCTAAGTAATACTCTTGTCCTTCTACTTCGATCGCCTGCTCATAACTGGCAATGATTTTATCCGTCACCACCGTTGCATCCCCAATATCACTAAGCCCTTCTAAAATGATAACGAAGTGATCATCGCTTAACTGCGTCAGCATGTCATATTGCCTTAAACACCCTGACATGCGATCACTGACATCTTTGAGTATCAATGGATTCAAATCCATCGAATCGATACCTGGTTGTTCTGGAAATCCACTGATTTCACAATACAGTAAAGCCAGTACTTTGTGGCGTTCTAGAGAACGCGATATAGCAAATGGCAGATACTCTAAAAACACTTGCTTATTGTAGTTAATCAAACTGGGGTCGTTAAAAGCCAACCATTCTAATCTATCTTCGGCTTTACGCTGGGAGGTAATATCAACACATATAGACAAAATAACCGGGTCAATAGTGCCCGGCACGCTCAGCAGCGCATGCACCCACAGCAAGGTGTAGACATCGCCTTTGCTGTTACGCCACTGGGCCTCCGCCTTAACCAGCGTTTCGCCGCCCAAATATAAGTAGTTAAGCGCTGCCAACCCATCATCTTCAAGTAAGTCAGAGCAAAATATTTCTGAATAAGTCAGCCCATTGTAGTCTTCTATCTCAAATAGAGTACAACCCGCTTGGTTTAAAGCAATTATTTCGCCGCCAAGTTTTTGTACTAAAATGACCGTTTGCTGATCGTTTAACAGGCGATCGATGAAGTTCTTCGTCTGATTTAGCTCGCGGACCATTGATTGTAATTTAACGGCACTATCCGATTCAGCTTGGCGTAATAAATCCATTTTATGACTGATTTTTGCTAGCTGACGATCATACTGCTGTAACTCATCATCCAGGATTCGCTTATCTCCGGTGTTATTGACACTATTGTCGAGTTCATCTTCCAAACCTATCGCTTGAGACATCGCCAGTATTCGCGGTAGCTGATAAGATATTCTATTAATAATGATATACAGCAGTAATAAACTTAAAGCGAGGGAGCCAGCCCCCCAAGTAAAGAGGCTAATAGCAGCGGTTTCAAATTGCTGTGTTCTAAAAGTGATATTTTGAATAAAAGCCCACTTTATCGACTGCTGATCACCAATTGCCATACTATCAAAAGTAACCGAAAATTTATTTTCAAATACCGAAACCAAATAATCAACGCTTTCTGTCAACTCACTGTTACTGATCGGTAAATGCATCAAAATTGGGATATTACTATCTCTGTGCGTCACTTCAAAAAAAACTTCATCCCAAGCCACACTCGTACCTTCACGAGGGAAGTTTTTGAACAGACCGACATCCAAATTACTTTGCAGATTAAAGCGCTTGAACAATGGAGAGATTTCTTTATAGACAGAGACCAAAGCAATATCACCATTTTTCAATTTCAGTGAGTAGCTGGCATATAAAGCGCATGTTTTATCGCAATGTAACCCTGATAGTTGCTCACCTAAGGTAAATTGCTTAATTAAAGAGGCTTTAGGTAGAGAGCGCTGATTGCCTAGTTGCAATAATGCATGGGCGTGCTGATCATAGAGCGCAATACCATCAATACCACTTTGCGCATGATAACCCTCGGCAATTTTTAATCGCAGTTGATCATAAGTCGTAAATGCCGCCTTTGAATTAGCAAATGCCATGGCACTAAGCGCTCTATAGAGACTGTCTTGTTCTGAGCGCATTATCAAATCGAGCGCTTTAATTTGCTCTGTTTTTAGACTTTTAGTGTTCTCTTTAAAAACACCCCTTTGAAAGCCGTAAAACCCCACCAAAAAAGCCACGTGAATAGCAATGACCAAACAAGTCAAAGCCAAAAATAGCTTCCAGCGAATACTTAAAAAAGGCCTTAGTTTTTGATTGTCTAAATCCCCCTGCAACACTCGATCTCTCCACGGTAAAACAGAAATACAATTCTTATTCGATAAATTATAACGCAATTATCCAATAAAATGCGCAGCATAGCTTATCTAATTAATTCTCGTCCAGAAACGTGACCTTAGCGAGGGCGACTCAGTGGTTCATGTGCACTACTACATATTAGCGTTTAGTTATTCTAGATAACTATATTTAGTATCGCAGGTTGTGTCAGTGAGACGCTCACAATAGCTTTCTGTTTCTGAGTGGGAACTAATTACAAGTAAAAAAAACAAGAATACCAGTAGGAAACGGGTAAGCGATAGAATAAACAATTCAAACAACAAGCAATTAAAGAAAAAAGCCACTATTTAAATAGAAATAAAATAAAGTATCGAGAGAATTTTGCAGATATGAAGATGAGTGTTCATAAAGAGAAGATATTTGAAATGGCGTCCCATAGGGGGTTCGAACCCCTGTTACCGCCGTGAAAGGGCGGTGTCCTAGACCACTAGACGAATGGGACGTCTATACAGTTAAACTGTAAAATTGGAGCGGGAAACCGGGTTCGAACCGGCGACCTCGACCTTGGCAAGGTCGCGCTCTACCAACTGAGCTATTCCCGCAATATTAACAACTAATCAATCGATGACTAACCATTAATAAAAATGGCGTCCCATAGGGGGTTCGAACCCCTGTTACCGCCGTGAAAGGGCGGTGTCCTAGACCACTAGACGAATGGGACGTCTTTCCTCGTTGAGGAGGCGCGTATAATATTGAGCTATCCCCTTTGTGTCAATAGCTTTTATCGAAAATAATAATTTAATTGGAACAAGCGACGAGACGCTCTGTGTCGCAAGCGCAAAAAAGAATAATGAGTGTATTTTAATACTGGGCGAGATAAAACTGAGTGAATAGAAAAAATGGCGTCCCATAGGGGGTTCGAACCCCTGTTACCGCCGTGAAAGGGCGGTGTCCTAGACCACTAGACGAATGGGACGTATATACAGCGAACTGTATTGGAGCGGGAAACCGGGTTCGAACCGGCGACCTCGACCTTGGCAAGGTCGCGCTCTACCAACTGAGCTATTCCCGCGATATTAACAATTAATCAAGTGACTAACC
>Ga0209396_1000592_pt1 | contig 42363 bp, 40 predicted proteins | sample GOMGulsemesocosm_6_FD_184638 | JGI IMG/M metagenome (GOLD analysis project Ga0209396, IMG submission 184638) | Methane-oxidizing microbial communities from mesocosms in the Gulf of Mexico - GOM8C Gulf of Mexico (SPAdes) (version 2) | ecosystem: Environmental > Aquatic > Marine > Cold seeps...
CAACCTTTATTAAACGTTACTAAAGTATCAAGCTATATTAAGAACCATAAAATAACGCCCGAAGCGGTTACTCAAATAATCGAAAATTTTAGCAAACTGAATGTACTTGTCATTGGCGACACTATTATTGATGAATATATGCAATGTAATGCGGTAGGTATGTCACAAGAAGACCCTACCATTGTTGTAACACCAGATGAAAAAAAATTGTTCTTGGGTGGGGCAGGTATAACCTCAGCGCATGCAAAGTCTTTAGGGGCTAAAAGTGTCTCTTTTTATACCGTACTGGGTGACGATGATGCAGGGAAATACGCGCAAGAAAAAATTTCAGAGTACCAATTAAGCGCTAATACCTTTCAAGATGATACGCGTCCTACCACACAAAAACGTCGTTACCGTGTTGGAAATAAAACGCTATTAAGAGTGAATGATTTTCGTGATCACGATATCGGTGTTGATATTCAAGAAGCAATATTAACAAAACTAGTGGCAGAAATTGATAACATAGACTTAGTTATTTTTTCCGATTTTAACTACGGGGTATTACCGCAATCTCTAGTGGATGCTATTGTCGAGCTTTGTAATGATAAAAAAGTGATGATCGCAGCCGACAGCCAAACGTCATCTCAAGTCGGTGATATTTCTCGCTTTAGGAATGTCGATTTAATAACGCCTACTGAGCGTGAAGTCCGTGTTGCTTTGAATAACACGCGAGACGGTTTAATTATTTTGACAGAAAAACTCCATCAGAAAATGCAGTGCCATAATATTATTGTCACACTCGCCGATGAAGGTGCGTTGTTACATGTTACCGACAGCGGTAAAATTAGAAGTTGGACAAACGACAAAATACCCGCACTAGCGGCTAATGTAGTTGACCCCGCGGGGGCTGGCGACTGTATGCTTGCTTCAACGGCCATGGCTTTAGCTAGCGGTGGCGATTTATGGTTATCATCATTAATTGGTTCTGTCGCCGCTGCTTGCCAAGTATCTAAAGTAGGTAATCAACCACTTTCATTCCAAGAACTGCAACAAGCGTTTGACCAATTACTATGACGCAAGTTAAAAAAGCTATATTACTTTCTGCCGGTTTTGGTACTCGGTTGCGCCCGCTAACCAATACTTTGCCTAAGTGTCTTGTGCCAATCAATGGAAAACCCTTACTTCAAATTTGGTTAGAACAACTGACTGAAAGCGGCATTGAAGAGTTTTTAATCAATAGCCATTATTTATCAGAGCAGGTGCATGAGTTTATTGAAAATTCAGTGTTTAAAAGGCATGTAACGATATTCCATGAACCTGAACTTCTTGGGACTTTAGGCACACTAAAATCAACACTCGGTTTTTGGAAAGATGAAAATGTTCTCGTTGTCCATGCTGATAACTTATGTTTATGTTCATGGCAAAAATTTCAACAGCAATTTTTTAGGAAAAAGGATGATGTTCTCGGTACTATGATGGTATTCGATACAGACACACCTAAAAGCTGTGGAATTATTGAATACAATGATTCAGGATTAGTGACTGCTTTTCATGAAAAAGTTGAAAATCCACCTTCTAATTTAGCAAATGCCGCTATATATTTATTTGATCCACGTGTCAGTCAGTTAATTGCACAATCAACGTTAAAAGAATCTGATATTAGTATTCATTTGATCCCTAAATTATTAGGTAAGCTCAACTTTTGGCAAACTGATGGCTATTGTCGAGATATTGGTAGCTTAATAAGTTTGGCTAAAGCTGAATCTGATATAAGTAAAATGAATCTTTATTAAGTCAAAATTAACTTTTTATAAGTGTGATAACTCATCATTGAATAATTAACTTTTTAAGGTGCAGTAATTTGTCAAATTAATGACCTAATACCGTCAATTTTTTGTTGCTTATTTAGTGAATCTCGCTAAAATCAAAGTTATAGTTATTATAAATAGTGGTTTATTCATATATATGCAGGGTCAAAAACATGTTCTTGTCGTTGATAACGATATTGCAAGGCGCGATCAAATAGCTACCGTATTATCATTTGTTGGTGAACATTTTCATGCATGTCCTGAAGAAGATGTTGATGAATATTTTAACGATTCCGATAATATTCTTACTGTTATATTATGCGGTAAAGTCAGTGGTTTACTCGTAGATTTTGTCAAAAACCACCCTGAAACCCCTTTTATACTACATGATGTTATTGATGCAACATTGCTTAAGGAAGCTGTAAATGTATTAGGCAGCTTGGCTGTACCATTAAATTATGCCCAACTCACCGAACAAGTACATCACTGTCATCAATACCATAACCAATTACCCTCAAAAAGAAGCTATGCTGGCCCTAGTTCGCTATTTCGTTCATTAATTGGAACGAGTGAACCTATGTTACAAGTTCGATTTTTAATTGAACAAGTCGCGAATACACAAGCGAGTGTGCTCGTTCTGGGTGAATCAGGTACAGGTAAAGAAGTCGTGGCCCGTAATATTCACAACTTGTCAGATCGTAGTAAAGGACCTTTTGTACCGGTTAACTGTGGCGCTATACCGGGTGAGTTGCTCGAAAGTGAATTGTTCGGGCATGAAAAAGGCGCGTTTACTGGCGCTATATCTACCCGCAAAGGACGTTTTGAAATGGCGGAAGGCGGTACTTTATTTCTTGATGAAATTGGTGATATGCCTCAACCCATGCAAGTAAAATTATTACGTGTTCTGCAAGAACGTACTTTTGAACGAGTGGGTGGGGCGAAGAGTATTAAAACCAACGTCCGTATCATTGCTGCGACACATCAACATTTAGAAGATATGATCACCGCAGGAACATTCCGTGAAGATCTCTTTTATCGTTTGAATGTTTTTCCTATTGAAACACCTTCGTTGCGTGAACGAAAAGAAGATATTCCTTTACTCATTAAAGAACTTATTTCTCGCTTTGAAGTTGAACAAGGGCAAAGTGTACGTTTCACTGAGCAAGCGATTGAATCTTTGAAGTTACATGCTTGGGCCGGTAATGTTCGTGAGTTATCTAACTTAATTGAACGTATGATAATTATGTTTGCTGAACAAGTCGTCAATGTGAGTGAACTGCCTAAAAAATACCGTCATATTGATGTCGAAGAATATCAACCTGAATACCCTGATGAGTTGCAGGAACGTGATGCAATTAATGAGCTATTCTCTGGTTTTGACTATGACGACGAAGAAGACAAAACAAGTTTTGATAACGAAATAGAAAGTTCATCTATGGTTGATGTACTGCCAAACGATGGATTGAATTTAAAAGAATACTTAGCAGACCTTGAAGTCTCAATGATAAACCAAGCACTTGATAAAAATGATTGGGTTGTGGCTCGTTCGGCCGAATTATTAGGCATGCGCAGAACAACACTGGTTGAAAAAATGCGCAAGTATAGTTTGCAAAAGCAGAGTAATTAATCTCTTAGGTTACTTATTTCCCATTTGTAACCATAATGATAAACATCGCCTAATCAGTGCGATGTTATTATACATAAAATCCGTAAAGCCAAATCTTTGACAATATTTTTTGTTCGTAATATCCGCTCTAACTTGATGAAAACAAATGAAAATTATCTTTGGCATAATTAATGCTTTATTTGGTTGTTATTTTAAAACTGAGTAAAACATATGGCCGTTGCAGTTTCACATTCATCAGCATCTTCAACAATGTCTTCATCACTTCATAGTGTGAAAGACAGTTTGTTCCATCAGGCTAAGTTTGCTTTTACTCACCAGCCTTATTCTTCTAACAATACTTTAGAAAGTGAATCCTATCGTGGTGAACTCTCTTTACTTCGTCAGCAATCTAATCAACTTGAACAAATAATTGATGTCATGCCAACAGGCATGATAATGCTTGATGGTGACGGAATTGTCATAAAAACCAATAAAATTGCGAGCTTATTACTTGATGAGCCTATCCTTGGTCAAGCTTGGTTTGATGTGATCAAACGATCTTTTCAACCTCGTGCAGACGATTGGCATGAGGTGTCATTGAAAGATGGCCGTCGAGTTAAGTTAGAAATTACGGCTTTAGGAGATCAACCCGGCCAATTAATCATGATCACCGATCTGACAGAAACTCGCTTACTACAAGACAAGCTAGGGCATATGCAACGCTTATCGTCGTTAGGTCGTTTAGTGTCAAAGCTTGCGCATCAAATTCGCACACCACTTTCTGCTGCGATGCTATATGGCGCGAATTTAAAAAATAAAAAACTTTCTACAAACGATCGCAGTAATTTTCAAGACAAACTAATGTCGCGTTTGCAGGACTTAGAACAACAAGTAAATGACATGTTGTTGTTTTCGAAAAGTGGCAAGCAGCAAGTTGTAGAACCGTTATCAATTAACGAACTTATAACAGACTCTGTTAACGGTGTGGAAGCACTTGTGACACAAGCCAATGCCAAAATAACCCTCTCACTTTGTAATGATGATTGTGAAATCTTAGGTAACAAACGTGCATTAAATGGTGCTATTGAAAACTTAATTCACAACAGCTTACAAGTTATCAAGCAAAATGCTGAAATTACGATTACCACTTATTGTCAAAATGAATATGCCTATATTTGCGTACAAGACAATGGGCAAGGTATTGAGAAAGATCTTGCCAGTAAAATTTTTGAACCATTCTATACATCAAGAGCACAAGGTACAGGGTTAGGTTTAGCTGTTGTTAAGTCAGTAGCGAATGCTCACCAAGGTGATGTGCGTTTAGTGAGCAAGCCGGGAGAGGGTGCTCACTTTTGTATCCATTTACCTATTTTAGAAACAAACCATGTTAATAGGGAGAACACTAATGAGTCATAGTAAAATATTAGTGGTTGAAGATGATGCAGGATTACGAGAAGCATTAATTGATACATTAAAATTATCAGGCTATCAATGTGTTGAAGCAGAATCAGGTGAAGATGCTTTACTGACACTTAAAGAACAAAGTGTAGATCTTGTTGTTAGTGATGTACAAATGGGGGGCATGTCAGGTTTAACGTTACTTAATAGTATCAAAAGGAGTTGGCCGAAATTACCTGTGCTTATTATGACAGCGTACGGTACGATTGATGATGCTGTGCAGGCCATGCGTGATGGTGCTTGTAATTATATGGCAAAACCCTTTGCACCTGAAGTTTTGCTCAATATGGTTAATCAATATGTGCCCTTAAAAGTAACTCAACGCCATGAGCCCATAGTTGCAGACGCTCATAGTATTGAACTGTTAGCACTTGCTAAAAAAGTCGCCACTACAGATGCCTCTGTTATGGTGCTTGGACCCAGTGGTTCAGGTAAAGAAGTATTAGCGCAGTATGTTCATTACAACTCTAACAGAAGTGATAACCCATTTGTTGCTATAAATTGTGCAGCTATTCCAGAAAATATGCTCGAAGCGACTTTGTTTGGTTATGAAAAAGGTTCATTCACCGGCGCTATCCAGGCTTGTCCAGGAAAATTTGAACAAGCGCAAGGTGGCACCATTTTATTAGATGAAATAACCGAAATGGATCTAAGTCTACAAGCAAAAATTTTACGTGTATTGCAAGAACGAGAAGTTGAACGTTTAGGTGGCCGTAAAACCATCAAGCTTGATGTTCGTGTTATTGCAACCAGTAATAGAGATTTAAAATGTGCGGTATCTGATGGCATATTTCGTGAAGATTTATATTACCGTTTGAATGTGTTTCCATTAACCTGGTTACCTTTGAGCGAACGCAGAGATGATATTTTACCGCTAGCTAAACATTTAATTGCACAAGTTTGTAAATTAAATGGTCAAGCTATTCCTGAACTAACTGCCGCGGGTCGAAATAAAATAACGAGCTATGATTGGCCCGGTAATGTTCGAGAATTAGATAATGTCATTCAAAGAGCTATTATTTTGCACAGTGATAATATTATTGATGCAGGTGATTTGTTAATTGAAAATTTTGACAGCGAAATTGTTACAGATATGCCAATAGAAAATAATACAGAAGACAAGTTAGGCAATGAACTCAAAATTCAAGAACACCAAATTATTCTTGATACTCTTACTGCGTGTCGAGGTAGCCGGAAAGACGTTGCAGAGAGATTAGGGATCAGCCCAAGAACTTTACGCTATAAAATAGCGAGAATGCGCGATTCAGGTATTCAAATACCCGCTTAAACTACTGTTAATAATCAATAGTTGTATGGCAGTGATTTTACAAAAAAACGCTAGTCTCAATTAACCCAATATTTTTCCCTGAAAATATTGGGTTTTTGTTATTTAAAGCCTGACCAATACACTCCTGCTATTAGTTTCACACTGGCATCATGCTTGCAATATCGTGTTATACCGTTTACTAATCCGTTATTTAGGGGCTTAGTAGCAAAAAATTGACACAAGTGAGTAGCCCATGGATATCAACACAAATTCTTTATACGCACAAATGCAAAGTATGTCGCTTGGAAATTCATCAGCGCAAAGTACCTCGTTTGAAAAAATGGGCAACAACTTGGCAATGGGAGATAACGCTACTCCCGCAGTGAATAAGTCATCAGCCAATTTTGGCGATATGCTTAAAGATGCAGTAAATAATGTGAATGATATTCAAAAAGATGCTGGCGCAAAAAAGATAGCTTTTGAAATGGGCGATCGCAGCGTTACACTTGCTGATACTATGGTTGCTTCCTCTAAGGCTGGCATTGCATTTGATGCTACCGTACAAATACGTAACAAATTTGTTGAAGCTTACAAAGAAATAATGAGTATGCCTGTTTAATAAATACATTTAATTAAATAAGAAACAGATAGCTCTCGTAATAGAAATTAAGTGGTAGTGGAGAAAAATAAGTGGCTGATACCGATAATAACTCAATGGTTGCTGCAGATGGTGGCACAAGTCTAATGGCAAGTGACGGCACTGAAAATGTAGCAGAAGAACAAAAGTCAGGCTTTGCTTCTGCTATGGGGAATGTGGATTTATTACGACAACTCACCCTTATTATGGCATTAGCAATATGTTTAGCCATTGCTGTATTTGTAATTATGTGGGCAAACCAAGCTGAATATAGACTTCTTGCAAAACAACCTATCGAACAGTTAATAAAAACAATGGATTTTCTAGACGCCAGTGGTTACAACGGTGTATACCGTCAAGAAAATAACACGATATCAGTGCCGAGTGATAAATATCAAGATATTAAAATTTTATTAGCGCGTGAAGGCTTATCGGAAGAGCCGTCAGAAGGTAGTGAAATTATTATGCAAGATATGGGCTTTGGTGTAAGCCAACGTCTTGAAACAGAACGTCTTAAATTTTCCCGTGAACAACAACTCGCTCGTACTATTGAAGAGTTAAAAGCGATTTCTAGAGCGAAAGTATTACTCGCTATACCCCGTGAGAATATTTTTGCAAAACGAACGCGTAGTCCATCAGGTACAGTTGTATTAACCATGCGAAAAGGTCGCATGTTATCAGAAGAAGAAGTCGATTCAGTTGTCGATATTATTGCTTCTGCAGTTCAAGGAATGGAACCTAACCGAGTAACCGTTACTGATCAAAATGGTCGCTTACTCAATTCAGGATCTCAAAGTTCAGTTTCTTCTCGTTCACGAAAAGAATTTGAAATGGAACAAAAAAGAGAAAGTGAATATTTAAACAAGATTGATAGCATATTAATCCCTGTTGTTGGTTTAGGGCATTACACTGCGCAGGTTAATGTGACTATGGATTTCACTTCAAGTGAAGAAATGCAACGTCGCTATAATTCAGATTTACCTGCATTGCGTAGTGAAATGAAAGTGGAAGACAATACTATTGGTGGTTTACTTGGAGGCATTCCAGGTGCGTTAAGCAATCAACCACCACTTGATACAAATATTCCAGAAAATGCAAATGGTGGGGCACAACAAAAATCAATGCCAGGTCGCCGACATAGCGAATCAACCAAAAACTATGAACTTGACGAAGCGATAAGCCATACGAAACAACAAGCCGGCGTTGTTCGTCGAGTGAGCGTTTCTGTTGCACTTGATTATTTATCATTACCAAATGCTGAAGGCGTTGCAACACCATCACCCCGCTCCGTTGAAGAAATGTCAAATATTCGTCGACTATTACAAGGCAGCATTGGTTTTAATTTACAACGAGGTGATGTTTTAGAAGTTGTTACCTTACCGTTTTCACGCGAAGCTATTGAAGCTGTACTTCCAGTTCCCTTTTATGAAAATACGGATATTTTGAAGTTTTTCAAATTAGGTATGGGTGCATTAGTTATTATTGTTTTGATTATCTTTGTCGTTCGTCCAATGGTTAAACGTTTAATTAACCCGGATCAAACGCCAGATGACTACGGTGAAAAATCACTTGATAGCCATATTGACTTGGGTGATGAAACGATGGATATGTTAACATCGGATTTTGACGCCGCTGCGGTGGGTTTTGCCCCAGATGGCAGTCTACAATTACCCGATTTACATCGTGATGAAGATATACTAAAAGCTGTTCGAGCGCTTGTTGCAAATGAGCCTGAACTTTCCTCTCAAGTGGTTAAAAGTTGGTTGAACGAAGATGAGTGATGAAATACAAGAATTAACTCCGGCACCCAGCGGCTTTGACGTTGACAAACTTGATGGTGCTGAAAAGGCTGCGATCTTATTACTCAGTTTATCTGAAGAAGATGCTGCACAAATACTAAAACACTTAGAGCCTAAGCAAGTTCAACAAGTGGGAACGGTTATGGCTGCGATGGAAGATTTTACGCAGGAAAAAATCACCGCTGTTCATAAACTGTTTATTCATGAAATACAAAACTTCAGTACTATTGGTTTCCAAAGCGAAGAATTCGTTCGAAAAGCCTTAACTGCTGCATTAGGTGAAGACAAAGCGGGTAATTTAATTGACCAAATTGTTATGGGCGGTGGTGCTAAAGGTTTAGACTCATTGAAATGGATGGACTCTAAGCAAGTGGCAAATATCATTCGCAACGAGCATCCCCAAATTCAAACCATTGTATTATCGTATTTAGAGGCTGAACAATCAGCTGAAATAATGAGCCAGTTTGCTGAGAAAGTACGTTTAGATCTAATGATGCGTATTGCAAACCTTGAAGAAGTACAACCAGCAGCACTACAAGAATTAAATGAAATTATGGAGAAACAGTTTGCGGGCCAAGCCGGCGCACAAGCTGCGAAAATGGGCGGCCTGAAAGCAGCTGCCGATATTATGAACTACCTCGATACCAACGTAGAAGGTATGTTGATGGATTCAATTCGCGAGCACGACGAAGAAATGAGTCAACAAATTCAAGACTTAATGTTTGTCTTTGAAAACCTCGCGGATGTTGATGATCGTGGTATTCAAGCAATATTGAGAGATGTACAGCAAGATGCTCTCATGAAAGCAATTAAAGGCGCAGATGATGTGCTGAAAGAAAAAATTATGGCGAACATGTCGAAACGTGCGGCTGAAATGATGGCAGATGATCTTGAAGCTATGGGACCTGTGCGTATCAGTGAAGTTGAAGCGGCACAAAAAGAAATTCTTTCAGTTGCTCGACGTTTATCTGATGCAGGAGAAATTATGCTAGGTGGTGCTGGTGGTGGGGACGAGTTCCTATAGCATCACTCATGAATTAGCGCTTCGAAATACTTATATTAAGTAAAAATATGAAGTAGAGTCATGAAATAAAGTGACCAACGTAAATTGAGATTTTTAACCTCAGTAAAGGTCCCGCATATTAAGAAAGGTTGAGAAATACAGCTATAAAATATTATGAAAATATTTAATCAAAGCATACCTGAAGTCATTAAGCCTAATACTGAACATGAAACTGATGTTTGGTCATTGCCTTCCGTCGAATCTGAAGAGACATCTAAAGATGAAACAACGAATGCAATGGGGAGAAAAGCTACTTGGCGGTTTGAACCTCCAGAAAATTCGGTAGAAGAAGAAGTAGTTCCCTTAACTGCTGAAGATATTGAGAACATTCGACAAGCAGCATTCGATGAAGGCTTTAATCAAGGTAAAGAAGAAGGTTTTGCTAAAGGCCATGAGGAAGGAAAAGTGTCTGGCCATGAAGAAGGCCTTGCATCAGGACATCAAGAAGGTCTTGAAACAGGTTTGGCAGAAGGAAAAGAAACTATCGATGAGCAATCTACTGCATGGGCGTCACTTACTGAACAACTTCATAAGCCATTACTCGACGTAGAAAAAAATGTAGAACAGCAACTTATTCACTTGGTTGTGCAGCTTACTGAAGCGATTACTCTACAAGAAGCTCAAACTAATCCAGATATATTAATTGGTGCAATATCTGCTGGTATTAAAGCACTACCGAGTCAAGATGCACAAACACAAATTTTGCTACATCCAAATGATATAAAACGTGTTGAAAAACAATTTGGCGCCGAACATATACAAGAACAAGGTTGGCGTTTACTTGCCGCGCCACAATTAGCAGCAGGTAGCTGCCAAATTGAAAACAGCACATCTAATGTAGACCTCAGTATTAAATCGCGCATAAAAGAAGTATTGGACTCGTTTTTGCAAGATGCTTTACATCAGTAAACCCTTGCATAAAAGAGTCAAAATACCGCTATGGTTGATATTTCTCGCCTTAATGAACGACTAAATAACTGTAAAGAGTATGTGCATTCGCATAAAGTTTCTGTTGCTGGGCGTTTAGTACGAGTCGTGGGGTTAACGTTAGAGGCTGTTGGTGTAAAAGCCGCAGTAGGAAGTCAATGTTTAGTCGAAACCGCACAAGGTGATTTAATTGCCGAAATTGTGGGGTTCTCCAAAGAAATAACATTTCTAATGCCAGAACAGAGTTTGCAAGGCGTTCTGCCTGGCGCGCGCGTTGTTCCGTTAACAACTAAAGCACGTTTACCTTTTTCAATGGACCTACTTGGCCGGGTAGTTGACGGTGTTGGCAAGCCCCTTGACGGCAAAGGTCCAATCAAAAGCTCGGAAAACTATCAAGTAAATAATAAACCCATTAACCCGTTATCAAGACGAGCGATCACTGAACCTCTTGATGTTGGTGTGCGTGCAATCAACAGTTTTTTGACGGTTGGTATAGGTCAGCGCATGGGATTGTTTGCTGGTTCTGGTGTTGGTAAAAGTGTCTTGCTCGGTATGATGACGCGCGGTACTACTGCTGATGTTATCGTCGTAGGCTTAATTGGTGAACGTGGTAGAGAAGTTAAAGAGTTTATTGAAGAAATATTAGGAGAAGCAGGGCGCGCACGATCAGTAGTTGTTGCTGCACCCGCCGATAACTCGCCATTAATGCGTTTGAAAGGGTGTGAAACTGCTGTACAAATTGCCGAATATTTTCGTGATCAAGGATTAAACGTTCTCTTGTTGGTGGATTCTCTTACACGTTATGCACAAGCACAACGTGAAATAGCGTTGGCGGTTGGCGAGCCTCCTGCAACAAAAGGTTATCCACCTTCGGTTTTTTCAAAGTTACCACAACTTGTTGAACGTGCTGGAAATGGTGGGGATGGTCAGGGCTCTATTACGGCTTTCTTCACCGTATTAACAGAGGGAGATGATTTACAAGATCCTATTGCCGATGCCTCACGCGCTATATTAGACGGGCATATTGTTTTATCGCGCTCGTTAGCTGATTCAGGCCATTACCCTGCTGTCGATATTGAAGGCTCTATAAGTCGTGTCATGCCTATGGTTACGAGTGAAGAACATCAACAACTTGCTAGACAATTAAAACAAATTTATTCACTGTACCAGCAAAACAAAGACTTGATTGCTATTGGCGCCTATAGTCGTGGTAATGATCCACGCATTGATCAATCTATAGATTTAATACCTGTTATCAAGTTTTTCTTACAACAGAAAATGTTAGAAGTTATTCCTTATGATCAAAGCTTAACGCAGCTCCAAGAAATATTTTCTGCTGCCCAAGCGCATGCTCAAACAGGGCAAGGGCAATAAAATGATTCAACATAAAGACATTAGAGAAACTTCCGTAAAACGCATCGACGATCTAATCGCACAAAGGGGTAACTTATGCCATTGAAGCAACTTAATACCTTACACCGTTATGAACAAGACAAAGAGAAAAGTGCATCTCAAGCACTACAGACAGCTGAATTTGAATATCAACAAAATATTGAACGTATGAAAAGTGTCACTGATTACCGTCTTGAGTATATGAAACGACTGAATGCACGTTCATTGGTAGGTATAGATAGTGCAACTTTTAGCCATTTTCATGCTTTTATTGCCAAACTCGACAATGCTGCAGAGCAGGTTGATATTGCTATTATGCAAGGTAAATCCATGGTCGAAAAGAGAAAGAAGCAGTGGCTCGCTCAGCGACAAAAAATACAAGCAGTGGAGTTACTTCTCGATAAAAAAAGAAGTGCACTGGAAATTAAAGCTAACAAGTTAGAGCAAAAAATGTTCGACGAAATAGCTACCCAACAATTTGTTCGCAGAAGAATGCTCTTATAACTCAACTGATATAACATCCTACTTTATTGGAACAATATTTGCTTATTGTAAGTATTAGAATATAAATCAGCTATAAAACGACAACAGAATAATTGCACGTATAGCTTGAATGTACCGTTAAAATTAAAAGGTTTACTATGCCGCAAGTTAATACAATAGCTATAGATGTAGCGCCAAGTAACGACTTTAGCTCTGTTCAATCAGGAGCAACAAGCTCATCAAAAAATTCAAACAAAGATTTTTCTCAAGTGATCGAACAGCATTATAAAAGCCAGCAAACTCAACAAAGCGGCAAAAAACAAGAGACAAGTGGCAATAAATCGAAACTTGATACTGATGTACAACCTGGCAATAAATCGAAACTTGATACTGATGTACAACCTGACAATGACAATGTTCAGGGAAAACCTTCATCACGAGAGGTTCAGGCGACAGAAAGTGAGACAGGGAAAATCACTGATGATGAAGTAAAAATAGAAGAAACAGAAAAGTTACTTTCTAACGAGATAGGCAGTAATGAAAAAATAGTGCAATTAGAGAGCAGTCAAAAAGAACCTACTGAGAAGAAAGAAGTCGTGTTATTCGATGTAAATAACACATCACTACCTGCTAATAAGGGAGATGATAGTACACAGCAACTCATGTCGTTATTATCTGCCTCTGATAAAATATTAAATGATGATGTTAAAAGTGATAGTACGGTTACGCTAAGCGATAATAAAAAGCTGTCAACAGAACACGTTGAACGTAAGATCCCAGAAAAAACTGAATTAGATACATTATTGAGACAAGTACTTGGTGGAAACAATAAGGCAAAAGCAGAGACCTCTGATGAAAGTTCAGGACAAATAAAAGTTGATAAGCGCCCAACTGAACAAATGAAGGCCCCTACTGAACAAGTTAAAGCTCCTACTGAACAAATGAAGGCTCCTACTGAAGTAACAAGTCAAACATTAATAACAAAAGTTGAATCTAAAGTTGAATCTAAAGTTGAATCTAAAGTTGAATCTAAAGTTGAATCTAAAGTTAAACCTTTGATTGAAGGTAATGTATTAATTAAAGGTGAAAGTAAATTAGATTTGTCTGTGTCCACCGATAAAAATGAAGGAAATAATGAATTTTCATCAATAAAAACTACAGATATTAGCAATCAACTGTTAAATCAAAAAAATAAAGATCCTCAAACAGAATCGGCAAGTAAAATTGATCGTGTTGTCGATAGAAGTAATAATCTTAGCAAACAACAGCTGTCGGCGAGTGAGCTCGAAGCTTTAGTCGCTGATGTGGAAAATACAACAACTGAACCTGAATTGGAAAAAATTAAAGCTGATCTTATAGGAAACCAAGATAAAGTTTTAACATTCGATAAAAGTATTAAAAGTGATGCGAAAACTGATAATTCAGCAACTAAAAATACTGCCGGTTCAGAATCATTACCAAAGGCTCAAAATGAAAATCTAGTGAGTAAAGTTGCTACAAATATTGATACGGATAATTTAAATACAGATAAAGTCGCTTTTGCAGGTGTAAGCGTGTCGGGTGAAAAGCAAGCTCAGGAAAATACTCAAAATCAAAATCGGGTGATAAATCAAGCCACCCACAAAGTACTTGAATCGCAAACATCTCATACTGGCGAACAATTTAAAGAGCAATCTAAAGAACAATCGTTAGATCAACAAAATCAGAAACAAGCACAAATTTTATCTAATGCAGAAAAATTAGTTAATAATGAAGTACTTGTTAAAGAGAAGCCATTTAGTGAAGTTTTTGATAAAAAATTGGTTAGTACAAGTATTGAAAACACACTTAATAGAGATATTCACCAAGTTAATGAAGCAACAAAATCTGCGGCCTCAGCTGAAGAAATGATCACTAAATTGACCGGTGATCATGTTCAATCTACAACACAGTCGGTGACGAATGCAAAACAAGTTACTTCGTTACAAAATGAGGCTTTATCTGTTTATCGTAAAGACTTTACTAGCGAGTTAAAAGATAAAGTCATGGTCATGATGAATCAAAAACTTCAGCAAATTGAAATTCGGCTTGACCCTCAGGAATTAGGTAATGTAAACGTTAAAATAAATCTTCAAAATGAACAGGCGGTTGTTAATTTTATTGTACAAAACCAGCAAGCTAAAGAAGCTTTTGACCAAAATTTAGGCCGTTTAAAAGAGATGCTTGCTGAAAGTGGTGTTGATGTTGGAGATGCAAATGTTGAACAGCAAAGCAAACAAAATGACAACGAAGCACTCAGTGATGATCGACAACAAGGTGGTGAGGGTGATGTTGTAGATAATGAATTATCTGATTTAAGTGGGACTCAAACACTAAATTTGGTCAAAGGTTCGTCAACTGGTGTAGATTACTATGCATAAATGACAAAACTCATTGGCTAGCTGACGATTCAACGATATAGTTGACTTAAAGTAAACCTCACATATAAATAGATATTTAAGGCTTCATGATGGCTGATGAAAAAGGCGAAGGTAAAGAGTTAGAGTTAGACGGCAAAGGTAAAAGCAAAAAAATGATCATTATCATTGCTGCTGTTGTGATTTTAGCTGTTGGAGGCGGAGCAGCATTCTTTTTTATGGGTGGTGATGATGTCTCTCAAGAACAACTTGATGCTGAACTTGATAGCGCAGGTGCTGGTGAAGGAGCTGAAGGTGACGCAGCTGAAGATGTAGCTGCAAGTATTGGTAGTGCATTATATGTACCTATGCCTAGACCCTTTCGCTTTAATGTACCCGGAGCTGCTCGTGACAGATTTGTTGAAATCAGAGTCCAGCTATTAGTTCGAGGTTCTGATAATGAAGAAGCGGCCAAGAAACATGTGCCATTAATCGAAAGTACTCTGTTGGCGGTTTTTTCTCAGTCAAATGCTGATGATTTAGCGACCAGCGCAGGAAAGACCTCATTAAAACAAAAATCTTTAGTTGAAGTTCAAAAAATGATGAAAGATATTGAAGGTAACAATGTGGTGGAAAAAGTATTATTTACCGGTTTTGTAATGCAATAAGGCCATTAGATAAGACGATGGATTTAACTAAAGAGACTATTCAGTGAGTGATTTATTATCTCAAGACGAAATTGATGCGCTATTACATGGTGTCGATGACGTTGAAGAAGAGGAAGTAACTGAGGACTTTGCCCAAGAAGAGGGCGGTACGTCTGATTATGACTTTTCATCACAAGATCGCATTGTTCGTGGTCGAATGCCCACGTTGGAGATGGTTAACGAACGTTTTGCCCGCCATATGCGTATCAGCTTATTTAATATGATGAGACGTACAGCTGAAGTATCAATTAATGGTATTCAGATGATAAAATTTGGCGAGTATGTTCATACCTTATTTGTTCCTACCAGTTTGAATATGGTGCGTTTTCGTCCATTAAAAGGTACTGCATTAATTACCATGGAAGCACGATTAGTGTTTATTTTGGTAGATAATTTCTTTGGTGGTGATGGGCGTTATCATGCAAAAATTGAAGGCCGTGAATTTACGCCAACTGAACGCCGTATCATTCAAATGTTATTAAAATTGATTTTTGAGGATTACAAAGAAGCATGGTCTCCGGTCATGGATGTATCTTTCGAGTATTTAGACTCTGAAGTGAATCCATCAATGGCAAATATTGTCAGTCCAACAGAAGTGGTTGTCATTAGCTCTTTTCATATTGAACTTGATGGTGGCGGTGGTGACTTTCACGTAGCTTTACCTTACTCGATGCTTGAACCAATTCGTGAGCTACTTGATGCCGGCGTACAAAGTGATAAAGAAGACACTGACATGCGTTGGTCTAAAGCACTGCGTGATGAAATCATGGATGTACCCGTAGAATTAACAACGAAATTTATCTCTGTAGATCTCCCGTTACAAAAGATTATGGATTTAGAGAAAGGCGATATTATCCCGATTGAGATGCCAGAGCACATTACGGTGTTAATTGAAGGTTTACCGTCTTTTAGAGCAAAATTAGGACGTAGTAGAGATAATGTAGCGATTAAAATATCTGAGAAGATTAAACGTCCTGAGTCAGTTAAGAACGAATTAACCATATTAACTAAAGGTGGCAAACGTTTAGATAGCGATGCAGAGTTACACCTTTTAGAAGATGATTTTGATTATTAATAATTTTATTAAAGCAAAAGTAGATAATAAAGTAAATTTGAGGCCAATGGCATGAGTGATAAAGATGATGATTTAGGTATGTGGGATGAGGCTATGGATGAACAAGCCGAAGCCAAAGCCGAAGCCGAAACTGTTGAGTTAGAAGAGCTTGAAGAAGATGCGCCGATCACCGGTGAAGAAAAGCGTAAACTCGATGCAATTTTAGATATTCCCGTCACGATTTCAATGGAAGTTGGTCGTAGCCATATTAGTATTCGTAATTTATTACAGCTAAACCAAGGCTCTGTTGTTGAATTGGATCGAGTAGCTGGTGAGTCGCTTGATGTTTTAGTTAATGGTACTTTAATCGCTCATGGCGAGGTTGTCGTGGTCAACGATAAATTTGGTATTCGATTAACTGATGTTATTAGTCAAATTGAACGTATTAAAAAGTTAAAGTAATGCAGATGCGCTTCTTAATTTTTATCTTCTCAATCTTGCTTGTTTTTAAAGTGAGTGCAGAAGAAAGTTCCTTAGCGCCAATCGTAGAACAAAAACAAGACAGTAGTGTTATAGATCAAACTACACCCGCTACGGTTGAAGTCGGTCGACATGTCATCGGAAATATTGATGCAGGCAGTATGATACTTTCTTTACTTGCGGTATTAGTTGCGATAGTTGTCGTTGCATGGATATTAAAGAAACTGCAAGTGGGTGGCTTAGCGGTTAATGGTCTTAAAGTCGTTACCAGTTTAAATTTAGGCTCTAAAGAGCGATTAGTCGTGGTTCAAGTGGGTGAAAAGCAATTGTTACTTGGCGTAACTGGTCAACAAATTAATTTACTTGATACTTTAGCTGAACCTATAGAAGTTAAAACAGGTGTGCCAATAGAGCTTAGTCAAACATTTGCACGTTTTAGCCGCAATTCTGCAGATAAAGCCAACAGCGATAAATACTCATGAAAGATCCTATGCCAATTCAAGTTTCTAAAAATATAGAAAATTCTGTGAATAACAACACAAAAAAAAATGTTGTTGAAAATTTATGTATCAGTTTATTTTCAGTTAAAGGTTTTATTTTTTTATTTACACTGTTAGTGGTATTTTTCGCTAGCCAATCGGTATTAGCGGCAGATGAATTGGGCATGTCGGCACTCAAATTAACCACCAACCCAGATGGTTCACAAGAGTATACTGTAACGCTGCAAATATTAATGTTCATGACCGCGTTAAGTTTTATCCCTGCGGGCATTATTATGATGACATCATTTACCCGCATTGTTGTTGTCATGGCTATTTTGAGGCAAGCACTTGGTTTGCAACAAACACCTTCAAATCAAGTTATCATTGGCTTAACATTATTCATGACCATGTTCATCATGACACCTGTCTATAATGAAATTAATAAACGAGCGATTGAACCATATTTAGCCGATCAAATGACTTCGGTTGAAGCTATTGATACTGCAAAAATTCCTTTAAGAGCATTTATGCTCGAACAAACGAGGATCAAAGACCTAGAAACTTTAGCGAATATGTCAGGTATCGAAACGGTTGATCAACCCACCGATTTACCCATGACAGTTATAATTCCTGCGTTTATTATCAGTGAGCTAAAAACCGCATTTCAAATAGGTTTTATGCTTTTTATTCCTTTTTTGATTATCGATTTAGTTGTCGCAAGTATTTTAATGGCAATGGGTATGATGATGTTATCGCCCATGATTGTTTCTTTACCTTTTAAATTGATGTTATTTGTACTTGTTGATGGCTGGAATTTAGTTATAGGTACAATTGCGACGAGTTATGGGATGGGGAGTGGCTAATGAATCCAGAAGTATTTGTCGACATACTGAGTGATGCCTTATTTTTGGTGATTGTTCTTGTGTGTGTCATTATTATTCCTAGTCTTTGTGTCGGCTTGGTTGTTGCTGTTTTTCAAGCCGCAACTTCTATCAATGAGCAAACGTTAAGTTTTCTTCCGCGACTTTGTGTCACCTTATTAGCATTGATTTATGGAGGGCATTGGCTAGTACAAAAACTGATGGACTATACCATTAGGCTGATTTCCAGTATTCCGAGTGTGGTGAGCTAATGGAATTCACTGAGTCAGTTATTATGCAATATATAGCTGACTTTATTTTACCTTTCTCGCGCATCTCTGCGCTTTTAATGTCAATGATCGGTTTTGGTTCAAAGGTCATTCCAGGCAAAGTTAAACTTTTTCTTTGTGTGGCATTAACCATAACTGTTATGCCTGCAATTCCGGCAGCACAAGTGGATTCTCTATTTTCTTTTCAAACGACCTTTCTTATTTTTGAACAAATGATTATTGGTATAGCGCTCGGGTTTGTAACCTTAATGGTGCTAAATACGTTTACGTTGGCGGGCCAAGTTATCGCGATGCAAACGGGGTTAGGATTTGCATCACTTGTAGACCCTGTCAGTGGTATGAATGTGCCAGCTGTCGGCCAGTTTTTCTTAATTTTATCAACACTTATGTTTTGGGCTATGGATGGGCACTTAACCTATATTCAATTCGTTGTAGCTAGCTTTGAAACGCTACCGATAGGTGAGTATCAATTTTCACCAGATAAATTTAAAGAATTAGCTGAATGGGGATCGTGGATGTTTGCTACGGCGTTATCGCTAGCTTTAGCGCCAGTCACAGCGATGTTATTGATTAATTTTTCTTTTGGTATTATGACTCGAGCAGCTCCGCAACTAAATATATTTTCTATTGGTTTTCCAGTAACCATGTGTGCAGGACTATTAATTATGTGGTTAACGATGGGTAACTTTTTTACGCATTATGAATTGCAATGGCAACGTGCACTCGAATTTAGCTGCCATCTGATTAATTGTAAGGGGCGTTAATGGCTGATTCTGATAGCGGCGAAAAAACAGAAGAACCCACGGCCAAAAAGCTTTCTGAAGCCAGAAAAAAAGGTCAAATTGCGCGCTCTAAAGATTTAGGCACCATGTTTGTTCTCGTTGGCAGTGCTGTCGCTATAATGCTTGTAGGTGGCATGCTAACTGAAAGTTTAGCGTTAATAATGAGACGACTATTCAGTTTGACTCGAGAAGAAGTCATGGATATTCATGCTTTATATGGCGTGCTTAGTGGAACGGTTATCCATATAATTACGCCTTTAATCTGGATTTTTGTCATTATCATGCTTGCGGCTTTTATCGGTAATACGATGCTAGGAGGTATGAGTTTTTCTGCTGAAGCTATGGCACCTAAGCTCAGTAAAATGTCACCATTAGCCGGATTTAAGCGTATGTTCGGTATTAAAGCGGTTGTTGAATTAATCAAATCATTGTTGAAATTTTTTGTCGTTTTTATTGTGGCTTATTTATTGTTGAGTAGCTTATTTGATGAAATTTTAGGATTGAGTTTAGAAGCTATCCCATTGAATTTTGAACATGCAGTGACTATGTTGCAGTGGATGTTTTTAGTGTTAGCTTTATCCATCGGTATTATTGCTGCTATTGATGCGCCATATCAAACATGGGATCACACGCGTCAGTTAAAGATGACAAAGCAAGAAATCAAAGATGAAAACAAAAATACCGAGGGTAGCCCTGAAATTAAAGGTCGTATTCGCCGTGCACAATATGAAATGTCGCAGCGAAGAATGATGCAAGACGTCCCTGATTCTGATGTGGTGATCACTAACCCAACTCATTACGCCGTTGCCTTAAAATATGATCATGAACAAGGAGGAGCACCGATGTTAGTGGCTAAAGGTATCGATCAAATGGCCATACATATTCGTACCATTGCCAAAGAGAATAATGTGGAAATTATTGCTTCAGCTGCATTAGCACGTTCTTTATATTATTGTGCTGAAACTAATGAAGAAATCCCCGAAGAGCTTTTCGCTGCAGTTGCTCAAGTTTTAGCCTTCATTTTTCAACTTAATGAGCACAAAAAAGGTAAGGCAAAAAAACCAACACCTATTGCGAAAAATCTACCTATCCCCGATGACTTTAAATATTAATTGTTTATTAATCACTGAGTTATCCTTTTAGTTGTTTGTTTATTACTCATTCAAAAGTTTTTAAAACGAGTTTGGTCTATTTATTGCTATTTGATGATATGCGTCAAAAAAATATCATAAGAGTAAAATGCAGCTAGCAGCCACCTTTGAGAGTTTGAAAAAAAATAAACTAAACTTTTTTTCTGGTTTAGGTACGCCGTTACTTATCATGGCAGCGCTTGGTATGGTTATATTACCTATGCCTTCTTTCTTACTTGATATACTTTTTTCTTTTAATATCGCCTTATCCTTGGTGGTATTACTCATTACTGTTTATACCTTAAAACCTCTTGAATTTGGTGCTTTTCCGGCAGTTTTACTTATCGCTACTATTTTACGGTTAGCCTTAAATGTCGCGAGTACTCGAGTCGTACTTCTAGAAGGACACGAAGGTCCTGACGCTGCAGGTAAAGTCATTGAGGCATTTGGCTCGGTAGTTATTGGTGGTAACTATGCTGTAGGTTTAGTGGTCTTTATTATATTAATCATTATTAACTTTGTTGTTGTTACTAAAGGGGCAGGAAGAATTGCTGAAGTAACAGCTCGTTTTACTTTAGATGCCATGCCGGGCAAGCAAATGGCTATAGATGCTGATTTGAATGCCGGGTTTATAACAGCAGATCAAGCAAGAGAGCGCAGAATAGAAGTCACTAGTGAGGCTGATTTTTATGGCTCTATGGATGGTGCGAGTAAATTTGTAAAAGGAGATGCCGTTGCTGGAATATTAATTTTACTGATTAATATTATTGGCGGGCTTGTTATCGGCATAGTACAGCATGATTTGACTTTCAGTAATGCAGTTGAAATATATACATTATTAACGATTGGAGATGGGCTTGTCGCTCAAATTCCAGGCTTATTATTATCCGTGGGCACTGCGATTGTTGTAACTCGTCAAAATACCTCTCAAGATATGGGAGAGCAGGTTAGCAGTCAATTAGGTCAAGAACGTTCATTGTATATCGCTGCAGCTGTTATGTTCGTCATGGGTATTATTCCTGGAATGCCTCACTTTGCTTTTTTATTATTTGCTTTCTTGATTGCGGGAATCGCTTTTATTAGTGGTAAGCATAAAATAGCCAAAGAAAAAGAATTAGCTATTAAATCGGAAGCGGCTCTGGTTGAAACTGAACAACAAGAATCTGACGTTAAAGATTTAGGTTGGGATGATGTTAATCACGTTGATGTTATTGGTTTAGAAATTGGTTATCGTCTAATTCCACTTGTGGATAAGTCTCAAGGTGGGGAATTACTTAACCGCATAAAAGGCGTTCGTAAAAAGCTTTCACAAGAATTTGGCTTTTTGGTACCTGCGGTACATATTCGCGATAACCTAGATTTAGATCCAAATATTTATCAAATTTCATTAATGGGCGTCACTATTGGTGAAGCTGAAATCCGTCATGATCATGAATTAGCCATTAATCCTGGGCAAGTTTTTGGAAAATTAGATGGAGTAGCGACTAAAGATCCTGCATTTGGTTTGGAAGCTGTATGGATCAAGCAGGCACAGCGTGAACATGCACAATCACTAGGATACACCGTAGTAGACGCTTCAACCGTTCTTGCAACGCATCTAAGTCAGATATTGACAAACAATGCAGCACAATTACTTGGCCATGAAGAAGTACAAAATCTTCTGGATATGTTGGGCAAAAATTATCCAAAATTGATTGAAGGTTTCATCCCAGAAGTTATAACACTGGGAACACTCGTTAAAGTATTACAAAACTTAATGAACGAAGGTGTTGCAGTGCGTGATATGCGCAGCATTATTCAAACGCTCGTTGAATATGGTCCTAAATCACAAGATCCAGAAATATTAACTGCGGCTGTTCGTATAACTTTGCGTAAATTTATTGTGCAAGAGTTAGTAGGGCCTGTTACTGAAGTACCCGTCATAACATTGGCGCCAGAGTTGGAACAGATGTTGCACCAGTCTATGCAAATGGCTGGGGACGATGGCGCAGGCATTGAACCAGGATTAGCAGAAAGGCTACAAAAATCATTAACTGATGGAGCTCAACAACAAGAAATGGCAGGTGATACGCCAATATTGTTAACCTCAGGGATTTTACGAGCAGTACTTGCTAAGTTTGTTAAATATACTATTCCTGGCTTACGTGTGATTTCATACCAAGAAATCCCTGACGATAAGCAGATAAAAATAGTTAGCGCCATTGGTCAATAATTACGGAATTCGTAATTCGCAGCAGGAAATATTTGTCGTTCAATAAAGTTGTAATAAACGGCGATTGCAGTTGATAAGGGGTTAGTTTTGAAAATAAAACGTTTTGTAGCAAAAGATATGAAAAGTGCCTTGGCACAAATCAAAGATGAGTTAGGTTCTGACGCTGTTATTATGTCAAATAAGCGTGTACCTGAAGGCGTTGAATTAATGGCTGCGGTTGACAACAATGTAGAAATTAATGCAACTAAACTACCAGCCCCTACTGTACCCCCCTCTGAAAACAGAGCAGCGGTTAAAGAAAATGATAGCTTCGAACGTTCGATTAAAAATGATGTTGTTAATATTGGACAAAATAACCCATTAACAAATCCATCTTTACAAGGTCGTATGAGTAGCGAAAACGTAGCTATACCATCAGATAGTTTAGCTGCATTGTTAAACCGTCAAGTTCAGCACGCCCCAGCAAACAATAGACCGGGCGTAAATCAAGCTCAACATGATAAGATTGCACAAGCTGCTGCAAAATTAGCTCAAAATGAAACAAGTACATCTGAACAAATACCTGCTTCTACACAGTCAAATGATATAGAACAACAATTTAAAAGTTTTACAGACCGCTTAGAGCAAAATAGTGATCAAACAACAAACCAATATCAGCAAATTTCTCCGAACCCACAACACTCAAAACCGTCAGAAATTAATTCACTGCCTACACAAAATGTAAATAACGACGATTTCGAAAAAATGAAACACGAAATGTCTTCTATACGAGAATTATTAGAGCATCAAGTTTCTGGTTTAATGTGGCAGGATATGGCGCAAAAAGATCCTTCTCGTGCAATGCTGGTAAACCGTCTAATGTCTTTAGGCATGAATGAACAAGTTTCAGATCAAATTGCGGGTTATATCCCAGCACAGAAAAATGATCAAGATACATGGGAGTTAGCGAAAAAATTTATAGGTCAACAAATTAATACCACTAATAATGACATTATCCATCGTGGTGGTGTTGTTTCATTAGTTGGACCAACAGGTGTTGGTAAAACAACAACCGTTGCAAAGTTAGCGGCGAGATTCGCACAAATTCATGGCTCAGATCAAGTGGTGATGATTTCAACAGATAACTATCGAATAGCTGGATTTGAGCAATTAGCCACCTATGGACGTATTATTGGTTGCGAAGTCAAACTTGCAACGGATGCAAAATCTTTAGATTTACTGTTACAACAGTTTTCTAAGAAGAAACTTATACTTATCGATACTGCTGGAATGGGACAACGTGATATGCGTTTAGCGAAACACTTAACAACATTAGTGTCAAATGCACGCGTAAGAATTCGTAATTATTTGGTCTTGGCCGCTAATACTCAACAACGTGTTATGCAAGAAAATGTAGATCGCTTTAAAAAAGTACCATTAGCGGGTTGTATCTATACAAAATTAGATGAAAGTCTTAGTATTGGCGAAATAATTTCAACATCGATTCAAAATGGCTTAGCAATAGGTTACCTTACTGATGGTCAAAGAGTTCCGGAAGATATTAAAGTTGCAAATGCTGAAAAGTTAGTTACGTTAGCAGATAAAATGACAACAAAAAATCAAACCAATAACCCGATAAATTGGCGAACAGCACCAACATCAGCAAATAGCGCTGTATTCCTATAATTTGTGTTAAGATCTGAATTTTAAACCTATAAAAACATGCAGGTTAGATGATTATAGGTATATACTAAATTTAATTGATAGATTTTCGTAAGAAAGCAGAGAAATACGATAAATGAATGATCAAGCAAGTGGCTTAAGAAAAATGCAAAATTCTGAACAAATAAAAGTCATCGCGGTATCTGGAGGTAAAGGCGGAGTAGGTAAAACTAATGTTTCCCTCAACACAGCCATCGCTTTAGGTCAACTCGGAAAAAGAGTCTTAGTTTTAGATGCCGATTTAGGTCTAGCTAACGTTGATGTAATGCTCGGTTTACGTGTTAAACGCAACCTTTCTCATGTTCTTTCCGGAGAATGTGAATTAGACGATATTATTGTTGAAGGTCCTGCGGGTATCAACGTTATTCCTGCTACGTCAGGAACACAGTCAATGGTAGACTTAACCCCTGCTGAACATGCTGGATTAATACGCGCTTTTAGTGATATGCAGACTAAATTTGATGTACTTATTGTTGATACAGCTGCTGGTATTTCCGATATGGTATTAAGCTTTTGTCGAGCCTCACAAGATGTGATGTTAGTCGTTTGTGATGAACCAACCTCAATTACTGATTGTTACGCCCTAATGAAACTATTAAGTCGTGATCATGGTGTCTTCAAATTCAAAGTTGTTGCAAATATGGTTCGTAGTCCGAAAGAAGGGCAGCAATTATTTGGTAAACTTTCTAAAGTAGCGGATCGATTTTTGGATGTGGCACTAGAACTTGTTGCAGTGATACCTTTTGATGAAAATATCAGAAAATCAGTGAGGAAACAACAAGCTATTGTTGAGGCATATCCAAAATCACCCGCATCTGTTGCTATCAAATCTCTTGCAGATAAGCTCATTAGATGGCCGGTTCCTAAACAACCCTCAGGGCATTTAGAGTTTTTTATTGAACAACTGTTAGATCATTAACAATCATTAGAACTAGCTAAGAGTACTTTCTTGAAGTGCTTAATTTTCACATAATAATTAACGAGTGAGCGATAGTGGTAAAACCAAATGCTTACAGTATTCAAACTGACAAAGCTGCAATAATTTCGCAGCACACAGTTTTAGTTAAACGAATCGCTTATCACTTATTAGCAAGATTGCCTGCGAGTGTGCAGGTTGATGATCTTATTCAATCAGGAATGATTGGTCTTCTCGAAGCTTCTAATAATTTTGATCACAGTAAAGGAGCAAGTTTTGAAACCTTTGCTGGCATTCGGATTCGTGGTGCTATGCTTGATGAAATACGCCGCGGAGACTGGACTCCCCGTTCAGTTCATAAGAATAGTCGCATGGTCAGCGAAGCTATAAAAATGCTTGAAGCAGACTTAGGACGTGATGTAACTGATATTGAAGTTGCTGAAAAACTTGATATTTCGTTAAATGACTACCATCATATCCTTAGTGAGGTAAGTACTGGTAAAATAATCGGTATAGAAGATCTTAGTGTTGGTGAAGGCTCTCTATCGAAGTTGGAAGATGTTAATAATAACGATCCCTATGATAATATTGAAAAAATAGTTTTTAAAAAATCGTTATCAGAGTGCATTTCCACTTTACCCGAACGCGAAGCTCTAGTACTGTCACTATATTACGATGAAGAGTTAAATCTTCGTGAAATTGGCCAAGTGCTCGATGTAAGTGAGTCCCGTGTTAGCCAAATTCATAGTCAAGCGATGCATAGGTTAAAAGGACGTATGCAATCTTGGCAAAGTTAAGTAGAATATAAATATAATTCGATTTTTAAAATGTTCTCACCGGAGGGTGCCTTGGATAAAAATATGAAAGTTCTTGTCGTTGATGATTTTTCAACCATGAGACGTATCGTGAAAAACTTGTTACGGGATTTAGGCTTTACTAACATTTCTGAAGCAGATGATGGAAGTACTGCTTTACCGATGTTAAAGGAAGGTTCTTTTGACTTTGTTGTAACTGACTGGAATATGCCTGGTATGCAAGGTATTGATTTGCTGAAAGCAATTCGTGCTGACGCAAATCTATCTCATATTCCTGTATTACTAATCACTGCCGAAGCAAAGAAAGAACAAATTGTTATGGCAGCTCAAGCAGGCGTTAATGGTTATATTGTTAAACCATTCACTGCAGCAACGTTAAACGCTAAATTAGATAAAATATTTGAACGTTTAGGATAACTCTTTAGTTAGATAGATAATTAATTGAGCTAAACATGAGGTTGTTTCATGAGTGTGGATAAAGGTGTGCATGTTTCTTTAACAGAAGCAAAATTGTTGGTCGAGTATTTAGAAACTGGTCAACAAGAAAAGGCAGACGAATTAATTGCAGAAATTCAAAATCCAATTAATTCAGAGTTGTTTGCTGAAATAGGCAAGCTAACACGCCAGTTACATGACTCATTAAATAACTTTCAATTAGACTCTCGCTTGAATGATTTAGCTACAGCTGATATTCCCGATGCTAAAGAGCGTCTAAACTATGTTATTACTCGTACGGAAGAGGCAGCAAATAAAACAATGGATGCAGTTGAGTCTATTTTTCCTGTTGTTGACACCATACAGAAGCAAATAAAAGCAGTGAATCCGTTATGGCAAAAATTAATGCATAATAAATTGGATTTACCTGAATTTAAAAGCTTATGCATTGATATAGATATACTGCTGAAAACGACGGACAAAGAATCGGTGCGTATGCATGATTTAATGACTGATGTTTTAATGGCACAAGATTTTCAAGATTTAACCGGACAAGTTATTCGTAAAGTTATTGATCTAGTTCGTGAAGTAGAAGATAGCTTAATTGGCATGTTAACCGCTTTTGGTATTTCGTCTGAAAGTAGTTCAGAGCCAAGTAAACCCAAAGTTGGTGAAAACTTAGTTGAAGGTCCTATCGTTAATGCAGCACAACGTGATGATGTTGTAGCTGATCAAGATGATGTCGATGACCTTTTATCAAGTTTAGGATTTTAATAGGAGTTACTGGATGTCATTTGAGCAAGATGAAGAGATTCTTCAGGATTTTTTAATTGAAGCTGGAGAAATACTTGAAACGCTTTCGGAACAACTTGTAGAACTTGAAAACGACCCTGATAATGCTGAATTATTAAATGCTATATTTAGAGGTTTTCACACAGTTAAAGGTGGAGCAGGATTTTTAGCATTACATAATTTAGTTGATGTTTGTCATGGAGCAGAGAATATTTTCGATCTGTTACGTACTAACCAACGTAGTGTAAATGCTAGTTTGATGGATGTTATTTTACAAGCACTTGATGTTATCAATGAGATGTTTGTACAAGTTCAAAATGGTGAACAACTTAATAAAGCTGATGCTACGTTACTTGCAGAGCTTCATCGTTTAAGTCAACCTGAAGGGAAAGAAGAAGTTTCGGAACCAGCAGTTGTTGAATCCTTAGCTGTGGACGATGGAGCATCTAATGATGAAATGTCAGAAGATGACTTTGAACGTCTCCTCGATGAACTTCATGGCGGTGGTGGAACTGCTTCAGTTCAAACACCTGTACAAAAAACTGAGGTGATATCCTCAGACAGCAATGATATATCAGACGACGAATTTGAATCCTTACTCGATGAACTTCATGGACAAGGTGCATTTTCACCTGAAGTAGCCCCCAATACTTCAAGTACATCCTCGTCTAATAGTGAATCATCTGATGAAATAAGTGATGATGATTTTGAAGCATTATTGGATGAATTACATGGCCAAGGACAAGCCCCGAAATTGTCTGCACCCCCAGAGCCAACTGCGCCTAAAGCACCTCCCGTTCAACCTGTAGCGAAACCAACTGCCCCGGTTCAACCTGTCGCTAAACCTGTAACTAAAGCTAAAACAACACCAGTTAAAGAGAAAGCGCCGCCTAAACCAGTGCAAGGTGAAACTACTGTAAGAGTTGATACAAAACGTCTCGATCAGATAATGAATATGGTCGGCGAACTTGTCTTAGTAAGAAATCGCCTAACAAGCTTAGGTTCAACTAAAGATGATGAAGATTTAACAAAAGCAGTTTCAAACCTTGATGCTGTAACAACTGATTTACAAGGTGCGGTAATGAAAACCCGCATGCAACCTATCAAGAAAGTTTTCGGGCGTTTCCCTCGAGTTGTTCGAGATTTAGCGCGCAGTTTAAATAAAGAAATTAAACTAGAACTTGTAGGTGAAGAAACAGATTTAGATAAAAACTTAGTTGAGGCACTAGCGGATCCTTTAGTGCATTTAGTGCGAAATTCTGTTGATCATGGCATTGAAGCTCCAGATAAACGCGAAGCTATGGGGAAACCCAGAGAAGGTATCGTTATTCTTTCTGCTTCACAAGAAGGTGACCATATATTGCTAACCATCAAAGATGATGGCGCAGGAATGAATGCTGAAAAACTAAAAGAAATTGCTATTGAACGTGGTGTTCTCGATGCTGATGCAGCAGCGAGAATGTCAGACAAAGAAGCTTTTAGTTTGATTTTTGCTCCGGGTTTTTCTACTAAAACGGAAATATCTGAAGTTTCAGGTCGCGGTGTCGGCATGGATGTTGTGAAAACCAAAATTACACAGTTAAATGGTACGGTAAGTATAGATTCTGAAATGGGGGTGGGTACCGTCTTAGAGATTAAAGTACCACTAACATTAGCAATTTTACCGACATTAATGGTCGTTGTTGGAAAGCAGACATTTGCATTGCCGCTTGCTGGCGTTAATGAAATCTTCCACCTTGATCTAACCACAACAAATCTTGTGGATGGACAATTAACGATAATCGTACGTGAAAAAGCTATCCCACTCTTTTATTTAGATCAGTGGTTAGTTCGTGATTATGTTGAGAAGAAAAGAGATAAAGGACACGTTGTAATAGTTCAATTAGGTAATCAACAAGTTGGTTTTGTTGTTGATAGCTTGATAGGTCAGGAAGAAGTTGTTATTAAGCCACTTGACCGACTATTGCATGGTACACCAGGTATGGCTGGTGCAACCATAACAAGTGATGGTGGCATTGCGCTAATTGTTGATGTACCTAACATGCTTAAATTTTACACAAAAAAATCTTTTGCTAATAAAAAATTACGCTCATAACGCATAATAAAACCCTATTACCTATTCATAGGGTTTTTTAAACTCATAAAAACAAAAGAGATAATAAATGCCCTATAAGGTGTTGGTTGTTGATGACTCGAGCTTTTTTAGGCGTCGAGTTACGGATATTTTAAATAAAGATCCGAACCTTACCGTTATTGATGTTGCTATTAACGGCAAAGATGCAGTTGAAAAGGCTATATCTTTAAAGCCTGACGTCATCACTATGGATATTGAAATGCCATTACTTAATGGTATTGAAGCAGTGAAGCAAATAATGGCAAAAGCGCCAACTTCTATTTTAATGTTTTCATCGTTAACCCATCAAGGTGCAAATGCAACATTAGAAGCTCTAGAAGCTGGAGCGCTTGATTTTTTACCGAAAAAATTTAGTGAAATAGCTAAAACAACTGATGATGCAGGAAGCCTACTCCGTCAGCGTGTTGTTGAGTTAGCAAAAACTAAAGGTTCGACGAGAAGAAAGTCCGTGCCGCGAGTTCAACCTTCTTCGACCACGGCGACCTCACCCTCGACTAAATCTTTAAACAAATTCGATATGCAAGCTAGAACCTCACTCCGTTCTGACAGAGTCGAGCCTGCACATATTGAAAAGATAAGCAGTCAAGCGGTAAAAAGGAGTTCGGGTAAAAACTATCAACTGCTTGCAATTGGAACTTCTACAGGAGGACCAATTGCATTACAAAAGATATTGACGCAATTACCAGAGGACTTTCCATTACCCATTATTATAATTCAACATATGCCTGCCGCTTTTACTTTTGCATTTGCCAATCGTCTAAATTCTCTGTGTAAAATTAACGTAAAAGAAGCTGAACATGGTGATATTTTAAAACCGGGTTGCGCATTCCTTGCACCAGGTGGTCGTCAAATGATTATTGATGGAACTGCTAATTTAGCTAAGCTGAAAATTATTGAGGATAACTCTGAAAAAATAGCCTTTAAACCAAGTGTGGATGTGAGCTTTGGGTCTGCAGCTAAAGTATTTGGTGGTTCAGTTCTTGGCGTTATATTAACTGGAATGGGTTCAGACGGTAGGGAGGGAGCTCGAATGTTAAAAGGCAAAGGCGCAACAATATGGTCACAAGATGAAGCCTCGTGTGTTGTTTATGGAATGCCACAAGCCGTTACTGTTGCGGGTATTTCAGTATTATCTTTAGCATTGGAAGATGTGAGCTCTAGTATTGTGAAGGAAGTTGATAATGGATAAGCTAACGATAGCTGGCCTATTCGTAGCGATTATTGCTATTTATTTAGGGTTTGTTCTTGACGGTGGCTCACTTGATGCTTTATTCGAATTACCTGCATTTATCATTGTTTTTGGTGGTACGTTAGGTGCTGTTATGTTGCAGTCATCTTCATCTCAATTTTTCCATGCTCTGTCTTTATTGAAATGGGTATTTTTCCCTCCTAAATATGATATCGAACAGGGTATTGCATCGATAGTATACTGGTCAGAAAAAGCGCGTGAATCGGGGTATTTATCTCTCGAAAATATTGCTCAAGAAGAACAGGACTTCTACACAAATAAAGCACTTAATTTATTGGTAGACGGCATTGAAGTTGATAATTTACGCGTATCTTTAGAATTAGATTTAGATTTGTATCGTGAGCATAATTTACGGTCTGCTCATGTTTTTGAATCTATGGGTGGGTATAGTCCTACAATTGGTATTCTAGGTGCTGTATTGGGTTTAATTCATGCCATGAGTAACCTATCAGACCCAACATTATTAGGACAAGGTATTGCGACTGCTTTTATTGCAACGATTTATGGTGTTGGTTTTGCCAATTTGATCTACCTACCGGTAGCGAACAAAATTAAGGCAATTATTCATCAGCAAACTATGTATCGAGAAATGATTGCAGAAGGCCTTATTTCTATCGCATTAGCCGAAAACCCACATGCCATCGAAAATAAGTTGTCTGCCTTTCGGTTAGAGCAATGAACCGCTTAAAAAAACGTCGTCATTTTGTTGAAAAAGATAATGTAGACCGCTGGCTGGTTTCATATGCTGATTATATGACTCTGTTGTTTGCTTTATTTGTGGTTTTATATGCGATGGCTATGGTGAATGAAGAACCATTTGAAACTGCCACAGAATCGATAGGTAAGGTATTTCAAGCGAATGAAGAGCTACCTAAAAATCGCGGGCATGGTGACGATATCCTTGAAGTAAATACATCTAAAACCAATAAACGTTTATATGGTAATGGAATTTTAGATGTTGCTGGACCAGAATTAGTTGACGGTGAAATCATACTTTCCAATGTATCAGACAGCGAAGTTGGTACAAATTTAACCTCACTAGAGAAAGAGTTACATACAGCGTTATATGATTTAATAGAGTCAGGTTATGCACAATTACAAATAGATGGTGATTGGCTAGAGATAGAGTTGAACAGTGGCATGCTTTTTCCTAGTGGTTCATCTTCTGCAACAAAAAATGCGACGACTATATTAGAAGTTATTTATGATGTTATTGGCTCATCTAGTAATTTTATTCGTGTGAGAGGCTATACTGATAATCAGCCAATTAATACAGAGTTTATTACATCGAATTGGGAATTGTCTGTGTTTAGAGCCACTGCTATTTTGAGAGTACTTGAAAATTTATCCTTGGATCCAGCTCGTATGGCTATTGAAGGATATGGAGAATATTATCCAAGAGAAGATAATAGTACATCAGCAGGCCGAGCTCAAAATCGACGTGTTGTTATAGCCATATCAAAATATGGTCTAGAGAAATCAAATTTACTTGCTACCCCAACGATTAGTGTCAAAGATGTTGAAACAATAAAGCAAATAGATGATACGAATAGCGAACAAGATGATATACGTATTCTTCGACTTGATGATGGTGGAATTCGTATAACTACGAGAGTCGATGACAAGACATCCAATCAGAACAATAATAACTAGTTAAACAAAATAAGTAGGAAATAAACTTGGTAGTATGGACCGTAGCAAACCAGAAAGGTGGCGTTGGTAAAACCACTACAACAATCTCTTTAGGCGGCTTATTAGCAGAGCAGGGCTATAGGGTTTTACTTGTTGATACAGATCCACATGCTTCTTTAAGTTATTATTTTGGTATTGAATCTGAAGATCTAGAATTAAGTGTTTACGATTTATTTGTTCAAGTTTCAAGTAAAGAACAGATAATGCAAACTTTGTGTCCAACAAAATATGAAAATATAGATATACTGCCTGCAACTATGGGGTTAGCAACTTTGGATCGCTCACTTGGCAATAAAGGTGGGATGGGTCTAGTTTTAAAAAAAGCGATCAAAAAGTTATCTGGGGAATATGATTATGTTTTGATTGATTGCCCACCTATTTTGGGCGTACTTATGGTGAATGCTTTAGCCGCATCTGAACGCATTATAGTTCCTGTACAAACTGAATTTTTGGCTTTGAAAGGCTTGGACCGTATGATGAAAACTATGGATATCATGCAAATAGAGCAAGATAAACCTTTTAAATATACTATTGTTCCAACCATGTTTGATAAGCGAACTAAGGCTTCATTGTTAACGTATAGGAAGTTACAAGAGTTATACGATGATAGTGTTTGGGCTGGAGTAATACCGGTAGATACTAATTTTAGAAATGCAAGTTACTCATTACAAGTACCATCAGATTATGCACCTTTAACGCGTGGTGTAAGTGCTTATAAAAAATTATTAAGCAGTTTATTAGAACTTAAAAGATTAGGTTGAATAACCAATGGCAAAATCGCTAGCTGCAAGTAAAAAACTTATGCAGAATTATTTATCAGAGTTGCTGACTGAAGAACAGCAGGAATCTGAAGTGCCAGTTGCGCCTGTAAAAGAAAAAATACAACAACCGTTAGAAAAACTGTTACAAAAAGTAGATATTACTCAGAATATAACAGATCCAGTAGAAGAATCGATTCAAACAGTAAGAAGTTCTGTAAATCAGCAAACAGCAAAAGTTATAAAATCACCCATTAGAGAAAAAATCACAACAGATGAACCAATTAAAACCAGAAAAAGTGATCAGCAGTTAATTGTTAAACAAGCTAAAAATTATCGAAATGGCAGTTTTCAAGCTATGTTCTTTGATGTTGCTGGTCTAACTATAGCTGTACCATTAATTGAATTAGGTGGAATACATAACGATGATAAAACGACAAGTTTAATGGGGAAACCCGATTGGTTTACGGGTGTAATGTTACATCGAGATGAAAAAATCAATGTTGTGAATACTGCTTTGTGGGTAATGCCAGAAAAATGTGACGAAAAATTAATAAATTCGCTAAACTATCAATATGTTGTAATGCTCGGTAATAGTCATTGGGGATTGTCAGCAGAAAGTTTGGTAGATACAGTGACGTTAGATCAAGAAGATGTTAAATGGCTAGATGTGCCGAACAAACGACCTTGGTTAGCAGGTTTAGTCAAAGAACGTATGTGTGCGTTACTTGATGTTGAATCTTTGATTAAGTTACTTGACGCAGGCGCAAATATTAACCAAGATTAATGGCTAGATTTCAAGATAGTATTATACTAAGTACACTAGACTAATAATCAAACAGATTGATTTTCAATAAGATATTTAAGAGGCAGGTTGTATGGCTGATGAAAGACGCAATGCAAATGAAAACGTAGACAATGATGAAGTGTTACAATGGGTAACCTTTAAACTTGATAGTGAAACCTACGGTATTAATGTAATGCAAGTGCAAGAAGTTTTACGTTACAGTGAAATTGCACCGGTGCCAGGGGCACCAACCTATGTATTAGGTATTATTAATTTACGCGGTAATGTTGTAACTGTTATTGATACACGGCAACGCTTTGGACTAAATCCTGCAGACATTACTGATAATACTCGTATTGTTATTATTGAAGCAGAGAAACAAGTTATCGGTATTTTGGTCGATAGTGTTGCTGAAGTTGTTTACCTCAAAGCATCTGAAATTGACGAAGCTCCGAATGTAGGTAATGACGATAGCGCTAGATTTATTCAAGGCGTTTCAAATCGTAGTGGTGAACTATTGATTTTGGTCGATCTAAATCAACTACTTTCTGACGACGAATGGGATGAGCTTAAACAGTTTTAGATGTTTGAAAACTGTCTAATAGTTCTTTATAAATAAAGCCTGGTTAATCAGGCTTTATTTCGTTGTAATTTTAAAGAAGATTTTATGTTTATTATTTCACCATTTTTTGTGTTATGTAGCACCTTAGTACTTTTTGTTGTGTTCATTGTGTACTTTTATCGTCAAAAAATTGATTTTCAACGAGCTAATGAAAAACTTCAAACACAAATTGACGCCCAAGAATTATTTCTTAATGAGTTACAGTCATCTCAAAAAATTTTAAATAAGCAATTATCTGATTTAAATGAGAACGTTAAAACTCAGAACACAGAAAACGAACAAGTCAGTAAGCAGTTTGAGCATAGAGTTAAGGCAATACAGCAAGAAAACATCTCACAGAAAGAACTATTAGTTCAACTCAAAAACCAGCAACCACAAGACAAACTATATTCTAGGGCTTTTAAATTAGTTGAGTTAGGTGCTGATATTGATGAAGTTGTGAGAGAATGCGATATACCTCTCGCCGAAGCCGAAATGCTGATGTCGGTGCATAGAAACAAAACTACCCCTTCTTAATATTCTAAACTTCGTTTTATTGTTACGGTTTGTAAATATTTGATACTTTTATGTTGCATTGCTTTTCTGCATGGTAAACTTAATTTTTATTTCTATTTCCATATCAAGGGCATCAAGTGAAAGTCGCAGCTATATTTTGTCAACTCTTTAACCGTCAAGCTAAAAAAATATTTACTGTTCTATTAGTATTATTTATTACTGCCTGTTCATCAACGCCATCTACTGACGATGGAAGTACTTCAGATTCTAATGATCCATTAGAATCTATTAATCGACCACTGTGGACATTTACTTGGGATTACGCAGATAAATATATTGTGAAACCAGCGTCAGAAACTTATGTTGAGTATATGCCAACAGGTTTAAGAACGGGTTTACACAATGTAGCCTTAAACTTAAATGAACCATCAACAGTCATCAACAACCTTTTACAGGGAAAATTTAGCGAGGCAGGCAAAAGTACAGGACGTTTTGTGCTTAACTCTACAATAGGGTTGTTTGGTTTCTTTGATCCCGCAAGCGATTTTGACTGGATGCGAAGTCAAGAGGAGTTTGGTGAAGTATTAGGGGCATATGGCGTTAGTGATGGACCTTACCTTATAGTCTTAGGGCCAAGCTCTGTTCGTGAAGAGGTCGGTGATTATGTTGACAGCTACTACTGGCCTTTAGCCATCATTGATTTTTGGCCAAATTTGTTTCGTCAAGCAGTGTTAGGGCTTGAGGTTAGAGCTTCTCTTGCAGAGCAAGAACAAATCATCAATGATTCTATTGATCCCTATGAGTTTGTTAAAAATGCTTATTTTCAGAATATGGAATTTAAAGTTTATGATGGAAATCCACCTATCGTAATTGATAATGAAAATGAAGATGAAATTGATAGTTTTTTAGACGAACTTGATGAGCTAGACGATCTTGATTAAACTTTGAAGTTGAAGCATCTAAAAGTGGAGCGAAACATAAGTTAAACTTCACTTGTCTTACTAGAGTTTTTCTGAGTAATTTAAAATGTTTAATATAGTTGAACGAGGTTAATTCAGCTGCTTTTATTTAGCTAAAACATCGAACTGTTTGATTGCATTAGCTAGATACTTACGAGTAAATAGTAGGGATATTGGGCGCAGTAAAATAAAATAAATCACTAATACGGCAAATAGTGATACTACAAAAAAAACTGCATCTAACTGAGCCATAAATAAAAATGGCGGTACTAACATTATTAATTTCAATATATTCAAAGCAAGTTTTTCTGGCGCGGTTAGTTTATTCGCTGCCAGTGTTAAAATCTGTTGACGTTGCTGCAGAGTATAACTCTCCAATTCGGAGAGTTTGTTAGTTGAAAATATAAAAGCCATCAGTACTTGTTGTTTAATGAATAATATCCACATTCTACAGTATTTTTGTTATTTATTAAGCAAACAAGTACCGAATCGTCTCATGTTTTGGTAGAATTGCGGAAAATTTTATTTGAGTGAATAATAAATGAATATCATTGAAGCTAATTTTGATGCAGCCGGTAAAAAATTTGCCATAGTTGTCTCACGTTTTAACAGTTTTGTAGTCGAAAGTTTATTAGAAGGTGCGGTTGATGCACTTAAACGCCATGGTAATGTTGCGGATAACGACATTACTGTTGTCCGTGTTCCTGGTGCATACGAATTACCCGTTGCAGCCAAGCGTATAGCGAGTAAGGGGGAGTTCGATGGTATCATTGCTATTGGTGCCGTAATTCGTGGCGGCACTCCTCACTTTGATTTCGTTGCGGGAGAATGCAACAAAGGTTTAGCACAAGTCTCAATGGAATTCACTATTCCTGTTGCCTTTGGTGTTATTACTACAGATACCGTTGAGCAAGCAATAGATCGCGCTGGACTTAAAGCAGGTAACAAAGGCGCAGAGGCGGCTTTAAGTGCTTTAGAAATGGTTAATGTTTTAGACAAGTTATAATCGGAGTTTTTTGTGAAACCATCACCTAGAAGAAAAGCCCGTGAGTTAGCTGTTCAAGCAATATATTCATGGCAACTTAGTCAAAACTCAGTGACTGATATCGAAGTTAACTTTTTAACAGATAACAGTGCACGTCGTTTTGATATTCCATATTTTCAGCAATTACTTCATGGCGTAACAAAATCAGTTGGATCTATTGATGAGGCTATCTCACCTCATGTTGATCGTCCTCTTGAAGATGTTGACCATGTTGAAAAAGCTATTTTGCGTGTTGCTATTTATGAATTGAAAGACTGTCAAGATGTGCCATACCGTGTTGTTATTAATGAAGCAATAGAGTTAGCAAAATCATTTGCTGCTGATGATAGTCATAAATTTGTAAATGGCGTGCTTGATAAAGCTGTCAAATTAATTCGTCCTGAAGAATAATTTATTCTCATAATATGATAAGCAAAGGATCCGCTTCTGTATGAAAGAATTTGAACTCATTCGTCGTTACTTTACTGAACAAGTAGTAAAGCGCAAAGATGTCCACTTAGGCATTGGCGACGATTGTGCTTTAGTTACTCCAAGTGAAAGACAACACATAGCCGTGACGACCGATACATTAGTTGCTGGCGTACACTTTCCCTTGGATACTTCTCCTCGAGCGATTGGCCATAAATCAATAGCCGTTAATTTATCTGATCTTGCAGCGATGGGGGCTGAGCCTAGTTGGGTTTCTCTAGCCATAACACTTCCTGAAATTGACGAAAATTGGATTGATGAATTTTGTGTCGGTGTATTTGAGCTTTGTGAGTTTTATAACGTACAGTTGATTGGCGGTGATACCACGCAAGGACCGCTCAGCATTACAGTTACAGCACAAGGACAAATTCCTTTCGAAAAACATATTTCTCGATCAGGTGCTAAAGCTGGAGACTGGTTATATGTTACAGGTGAAATTGGCGGAGCAGCACTTGCATTACAGCATATATTAGGTAATGTAAAAGTCGCACCCAAATATCAAGACGAAATACAGAAACGTTTGGATTTCCCTAAAGCACGCGTTTTAGCTGGTCAAGCATTACGTGAATATGCGACATCCGCTATAGACTTGTCTGATGGTTTAGTCGCTGATCTTAAACATATCTGTGAAGCATCAGGTGTTGGAGCAAATATTGTACTCGATGATTTACCGATATCTGAAGCATTAAGCGATACCATGGGGTCAGAACATTTTTATGATCTTGCCTTAAAAGGTGGTGACGACTACGAGCTATTATTTAGTGTTTCCGAAGATAATAAAGTGGGTATGGAAACTGCATTGGCCAATACCGGTAATAAAGTCACCTGTATTGGGCAATTAAACGGCTCGGATAAAATTACTACCACGTTAAATAATGAACCAGTAAATATTAAAGTTCAAAATTTTGAACATTTTACGAAATCTACTTTTGATGAATAACTGAAGATAATCTATGAGTAAATCTACAGAAAATTTTCGCATCACTAACCCTATCCATTTCCTCGCTTTAGGTTTTGGATCAGGTTTATTACCTAAAGCTCCAGGTACTTTTGGAACGCTTGCTGCAATTCCACTATATTTATTGTTAACTCCTTCTTCAATGAGTATCTACTTAACTGTTGTTATTGCAATGAGTATTGCTGGTATATATATATGTGGTAAAGCTGCAGAAGATGCTGGTGTGCACGATCATGGTGCGATTGTTTGGGATGAGATTGTTGGCTTTTTAATTACGATGTTTCTAATACCTTTAAGTTGGCAAAGTGTAATTGTTGGATTTGTCTTATTTAGAATTTTTGATATTTTTAAACCTTGGCCAATTTCATTTATAGATAAAAATATACACGGTGGTTTAGGTATAATGTTAGATGATGTTATTGCTGGTTTTGCTGCGCTAGTTTGTATGCATATTATCTTTTAACGAGAAATATCCACCCTCATATATTTATAATATTTTATCAGTATTCAAAAATAGTTATATCAGTATATTTATAAGCTAAACATACACTGTAAACCTTTAAGTGCAACAATTTGTTGACACCTTAACACTCATAAAAATAACTCAATGTTCTCATTAATTCCAATTAATGTCCTCGCTGGTATAATGACGTATATTATATAGTTATCTCTATACTTACTTGCATTTTTTAAACGTATTTTACGTTTTATCAACGTAAGTCATAATTTTCAGGAGTTGTTCTGCCAATGTCTAACATGAGTTTATTAAATGAAACCCACAATCCAGCACTTTCTAGCTGGCTTGTTACTGCTAACCAAGCAGGTTCCGATTTTCCTATTCAGAACTTACCTTTTGCAGTATTTAAGCGTGCAAACACTAAGGAAACATTTCGAGGTGGTGTTGCCATTGGCGATCAAGTTATTGATTTGACAGCCCTAGGTAATGCTGGAATATTTGATGGTCTTGCTCAAGATGCTTTGAAAGCATGTAGTGCACCGCAATTAAATGACTACATGTCGATGGGTAAAGTAACTTGGAGTGCCTTACGTTTAGCACTTTCAAATGCACTGAAAGAAGGCTCCTCTGTAAAGCAAGAAGTCGAAGCTTGCTTAATTGCTCAAGCTGACGTGGAATATGCTTTACCTTGCAACATCGGAGATTATACTGATTTTTACACTTCTATTCATCATGCAACATCAGTTGGCTTAAAATTCCGTCCAGACAATCCATTATTGCCCAACTACAAATGGGTACCCATTGGTTATCACGGACGTTCATCTTCTATTGATGTTTCAGGTCGTGATTTTAAGCGTCCTTCTGGGCAAACAAAAGCACCAACAGCAACTGAACCATCATTCGGTCCTTGTAAACGTCTTGATTACGAACTAGAAGTTGGTATCTTTATCGGCAAAGGTAATGACTTAGGTGATGCTATTACGATTGATAATGCAGTAGACCACGTTTTTGGTTTGTGTATATTCAATGATTGGTCTGCCCGTGATATTCAGGGTTGGGAATACCAGCCATTAGGGCCATTTCTATCAAAGAATTTTGCTTCGACAGTTTCTCCTTGGATTGTAACAACAGAAGCCTTGGCTCCTTATCGTTCTGCTTGGACGCGTGTTGAGTCAGACCCTCAACCTATGCCGTATCTTGAATCTGAAAATAACCGTGCAACAGGCTCATTTGATATTCAGCTACAAGCGCTGATTGAAACTGAGAATATGCGCAACCAAAGTGAAGAAGCGGTAGAAATGTCACAATCCAATTTTAAAGATTCCTACTGGACTGTGGCACAAATGGTTGCTCATCATACAGTTAATGGCTGTAACTTACGTGCAGGTGATATGTTTGGTAGTGGAACACAGTCAGGTCCTAACCCAGAAGAAGCGGGTTCTATGTTAGAGCTTTCAAATGCAGGTGCTAAGCCTATTACTCTACCAAACGGAGAAAAGCGCACGTTTTTAGAAGATGGCGACAACGTTATTATGAAAGCTTGGTGTCAAAAGGATGGTGCAACTCGCATTGGCTTTGGTTCTGTATCAGCAAAAATATTACCCGCTAGTTAACCTTAAAGCTCATCTATAAAAGGCGTTAATTATGTATTATTTGCGCCTTTTTATCATCTCGTATAAAGTTCAATATAATTTTCTGTTTCCATATACTTTTTTTGATCAGTTTGTCTTTAAATAGGTGTGACTTTTCCAAATAGTAAGTTTGTTTATGCAAGAACTTCGATGAAGTGCTTGAAATTAGCGACGAATAACAATCGACATCCCATTTTTATTATTATCTTGTATTTACCAAGTCTATAAAAACCGCTTAGATTGTTTGGTTATAAGTTATTGCTGTTTGTTATAGTAAGGAGGGTAAAGTTCTTTTTTTAAATGAGTGATTACGAATGGTTTCGCATATTGTATAGTGTCTGATAAGGCTACAGTCTTTAACCTATATAGTGTTTTTGGTTTAAAGGTTTTTATAAATAACTAAACTTTATTTCGTAATAAAAAGGTGTTTATCAAACTAACGTTCTTATTATATCTTTTAAAAAAAACTTTCCGCTTGCAAACCTTTTTTGGCTGCTTTATAAAGTAAGGGCTAGACTATATGTTTTATAGGTGAATTATCTCTAAAAAATAATATAATCGTAATAAAATTATAATCGTAATAAAATTATAATCGTAATAAAAATACAACATAATAAAAATATCTACATGAATATAAATGTGAATATAAATCTGGAAGGAAATAACATGTCTACTAAATTTCGTACAGCAACGTTAACGTTAGCTGTAAGTATTGCTCTTGGAACTGCACCTTCATTTGCAGAAGAAAGTACCTCAGAAGTAAAAGCAAAAGATGTTGAGCGTATTGCTGTTGTTGGATCACGTTCAGCTCCTCGTTCAGTTGCAGATTCGCCTGTTCCTATTGATATTATCGGTGGTGATGAATTAGGTAAAAATGCGTCAAGTGATATGCTTGATATGCTTCAAGCTTCTGTACCTTCATTTAATGTTCGTCAGCAACCTATCTCTGATGCTGCATCGTTTATTCGCCCAGTAAATTTACGTGGTTTGTCTTCAGATTCAACGTTAATATTACTTAATGGTAAACGTCGTCATCGTGCTTCTGTAATCGCTTTCCAAGGTGGTGGTGTTAACGATGGTGCTCAAGGTTCTGATATTTCTGTAATTCCTAGTGTTGCATTAAAACAGGTTGAAGTACTACGTGATGGTGCTGCTGCACAATATGGTTCAGATGCTATCGCAGGTGTAATGAATTTTGTATTAAAAGATGCTGCTGACGGTGGTTCTCTTTCTGTACGTAAAGGTGAATATTATTTCGGTGATGGTGATCAAACTATTGTTGATGGTAATATCGGTATGCCTTTTACCAAAGATGGTTTTGTAAATCTATCTTTTCAATATAAAACTGCTGATGAGACCAGTCGTACTACGCAACGTCCAGACGCTGCTCAGCTATCTGTAGACGGTAACTCTTCTATTAAAGATCCAGCACAAACTTGGGGTAATCCTGAGATTGATGATGACATTACCGTTTTTGCCAATGTTGGTTTAGACTTAGGTGATGATAACGAATTTTATATGTTTGGTAACTACTCTGACCGAACAGCTACAGGTGGCTATTACTACCGTAATCCACAAAACCGTGGCGGTGTTTTCACTGACGGTAATGGTGATTTATTAGTGGGTGCAATGGATGGTAATGCAGATGCATGTCC
>Ga0209396_1000593_pt1 | contig 42349 bp, 40 predicted proteins | sample GOMGulsemesocosm_6_FD_184638 | JGI IMG/M metagenome (GOLD analysis project Ga0209396, IMG submission 184638) | Methane-oxidizing microbial communities from mesocosms in the Gulf of Mexico - GOM8C Gulf of Mexico (SPAdes) (version 2) | ecosystem: Environmental > Aquatic > Marine > Cold seeps...
GTCACTAAAATTCCGCTGTTGCAGGTTAGTGAGTATTTGCTCAGGTGTATCACCTAAATCAATGCCTAAGTGATTCATTAAACAGAGTTCACCCTTTTCATTAAGCTGGGCGAAAAGTGCGAGTTCGGTATAGGCGGGCCCGCGGTGGATTAATGCGCCGCCTGAGTTATTGGCTACCCCACCAATCACGCTGGCACCGATGCAAGAGGAGCCGATCACTGAGTGAGGTTCTCGTCCCAGTGGGCGCAGCGCATCCTCTAACTGAAATAAAGTTGTACCGGGAAAACTGATCACTTGCTGTGGTTTATCCAGCAGCAAAAATTGATTTAGCTTTAAGGTTTGCACAATAACAACGGGGCGATCGTAATCATTACCCGATGGAGTAGAGCCTTCAGTCAAACCAGTATTGGCCGCCTGCATGATGAGGATAATGTCGGCTTTTACACAGATTTCAAGCACTCGCCAAAGGGCGACTAAATCGGCGGGAAATACCACCGCGAGTGCCTCGCCGCCTCCCGATCTAAAGCCGTGGCGGTAGTGGCTGGTGGCGGAGGGGTCTGTGAGTACATTGGTGTTGCCAAGGGCCTGTTGAAGAGCTTTAAGGGTCTGGTCTCGATGCATAATTCACCTGTGTTAACGGGTCTGACGAAAATGGGATACGGTTAATCTTTAATGCTAATGCGGCGCAGTGAGCGCTCCAGTCGACTGTGCTCTTTACCTTGTTCTAATAGTACTTCTTCGACGAAGGCAAAATGAGCATGGGAAGCGTTTTGTGCCTGTGGCGCGTCACCTGCAAAAATGGCAGCCATTATCTCTTGATGCTGATCGTGGATATTGCTTAACAACTCATTTTTAGGATGCACTTCTTGTAAGGTCTCTTTGATGTGTTGCCGCACCAGCTCAAAAAGAGAGCGCATCATGTGCAGTAGCACCATATTGTGGGATGCCTCAGCAATGGCTAAGTGGAATTCTACATCGGCAACCACCGCACCGGCATAATCGTGATTTGCATAACAGACTTGCAGCTCTTTATGTCTGTTACTTATTTGTTCTCTATCAACTTGAGTGCTACGCAACGCCGCATAATATGCACAGAGGCCATCTAGTGCATGCCGAAACTCTAATAAGTCATACTGAGCCTCGGGGTGATTTGCCAACAAATTTAATAGCGGGTCCGAAAAACCGCGCTCTAGTTCTTTGCAAATATAAGTGCCACCACCTTGGCGGCTCTCAATGATGCCTTTTGCAGAGAGTTTTTGAATGGCTTCTCGCAAACTGGGGCGCGACACTGCAAATTGAACGGCGAGTTCGCGTTCAGCGGGGAGTTTTTGACCCGGTTTTAAGGTGCCCTCAGCAATCATGTTTTCTAATTGCAGCGCGATAGCATCTGATTTTTTCGGCGATTTAATGCTGGTAAACATCGTTTTCTCTCAACAATGATGTATCACTACTTAGGTTATTACTTGAATAAACGCTTAAGACATCATATGGTAGTTTGATGATATGGTAAATTGGTAAGACCAATTATAATAGGTCTACAATAAATAGCAATGTAAGCCTGGGATTGATAATCCTATTGTGTAGGCAAGATCATCTTTTAATAAATGCTTGATAGGGTATGAGGCATGCTGTGCATGAGCACCACTTCAACACCCTTATAAGTGAAACTAACATTGAGGTATCTATGACCAAGGTCGTTGAGATTGCAGATTTAAAAAGAATCGCTAAACGTAAAGTTCCCAAGTTGTTTTTTGACTACGCCGATTCAGGTTCCTGGACAGAGGGGACTTATCGCGCCAATGAAAGCGATTTTCAAAAAATAATGCTGCGCCAAAAAATCGCTATCGATATGACCAATCGCAGTTTGAAAAGTCAGATGATTGGGCAAGATGTCAATTTGCCTTTTGCCATGGCGCCCACCGGTCTTACCGGTATGCAGTGCGCCGATGGTGAAATAAAAGCGGCCAAGGCCTGTGAAGCGGCGGGTATCCCTTTCACCTTGTCAACGATGAGTATTTGCTCTATTGAAGATGTGGCAGAACACACCACTAAACCTTTTTGGTTTCAATTGTATGTGATGAAAGACCGCGATTTTATAGCGCGTCTAATCGCCCGAGCTAAGGCGGCGGGCTGTTCGGCATTAGTACTGACTTTTGATTTACAAATACTCGGTCAGCGCCACAAAGATTTGCGCAACGGTTTATCGGCACCGCCTAAACTTACCCCTAAGCATTTATGGTATATGGCACAATGTCCGCAGTGGTGTCTGGGGATGTTGGGGACTAAACGACATGATTTTGGCAATATAGTAGGGCATGTCAGTGGTGTGGAGGATATGTCATCGCTATCGATGTGGGCGGCAGAACAGTTTGATCCCAAGTTGTCTTGGGATGATATCAACTGGATCAGAGAGCTCTGGGATGGACCACTGATTCTCAAGGGGATTTTAGATCCTGAAGATGCGCTCAAAGCCGCCGATAGTGGTGCAGATGCTATTATTGTTTCCAACCACGGTGGCCGACAGTTAGATGGCGCACGCTCCTCTATTGCCGCGTTGGCCGAAATTGTTGATCTAGTCGGCGATAGAATAGAAGTGCATATGGATGGCGGGATACGCTCGGGCCAAGATGTGCTCAAAGCTTTGAGTCTGGGGGCAAAGGGCGTCTATATGGGCAGACCATTCCTCTATGGACTTGGGGCCGACGGACAGGCGGGGGTTGCCAAAGCGATAGATATCGTACGCAACGAACTAGATATCACGATGGCGCTGTGCGGTGAACGCAATGTGACAGATTTAGGCCGTCACAATATTGATAGGCACAGTGAGCTAGTGACCCGTTACCAGATTGATTTAGAGAAAGTTAGAAAGTTAGAAAATTAGAAAGTTAGAAAGTTAGAAAGTTAGAAAGTTAGAAAGTTAGAAAGCTAAAAGCTCAAGCTACCACTATAGTGCAGTGGGGAATTAAGTAGATTCTCGGCTGCGCTGTATCCCTGTTATCATTTGCTCACCAAAAAATTGCATATCCCTATTTTACCCGAGTCACTAGGGTGCGGACAAAGCTTGCCGCTTGCTGGTCTCAGCAGAAAAAATGCCCGCGCTGTAATGGCTTGTCAGTATTTAAACAAAGGTTTTAAACCTGTGTTTGTTAAGTTTTGTTAAGCTCTGTAAATTTAGTTTAAGTTATTGTAAAACTTGTTAAAAACTAGCTTAGATAAACACCGATGGTATGTAGATTGCTTTTGTATTGCTCCAATTATGCAAAAATGGGAGTTACAATGAATATAAATGCAGCAAGTGGTACGGGCACCAGTCAAATGATGCCACCTAAACCGCCTGAGCCTGGTGAAATTGCGAGTAATATCGCCTCCAGAGTCGAAAGCGGTGAAATCACAGTTGATGAACTAGTCGCGCAATTGGAAAGCCAGTTTGGTGAGGATGCCGGGGCTATCGTCAATGAAGATGGCAGTCTCAATGTCGATCAATTGACGCAACTGTTTGAGCAAGGGCGCGCTGATATGCCCCCACCTCCACCAGGTGGTGGCGGTGCAGCACAAGAGCAGGCTGCATCGAGTGATATTGTTGAACAGATCCTCAGTGATATTGAAAGTGGCGAGCTCAGTACAGCGGATCTCACTGAACAGCTGGAAAGGATGTTTGGTGACAGTGCCAGCTCAGTGCTTGCAGACGATGGCAGCGTTGATGAAGATGCGCTGCTGAGCTTGATCGAAGCGGGGCCTACTCAAAGCCCACCACCTGGATCTAGTTTGCAGGGCGTTACGTCAGCTGAACAATTGCTAGCTCAGCTACAGCAAGAGTTTGGCGAGGAGGCGACAGATTCAGTGTTTAACGATGATGGCAGTGTGGACTTCGATGAGCTGATTGATTTAGTCGGTGGTGCATTTGGCCAAGGCTCCGGCAGCTCTCATCCGGGCTTGTTGTTAAACGTATCAGCTTAATTGACCCTGTTAAGATGAACCCGTTTAGGTAAACAGGCTTCGCACTGGCTTTTAGCTTCTATAGCGTCAGTGCGAATTTGCAGGGAGGTTATTTTGTTGAAAGGCTGCTGCTTTGCAATATATCAGTCAACGCTTGTGTTAAAGCGGGAATCAGCTGACGATGTTTTTTATGCACAAAATGATAAACAGGGAAGTCTTTTAAAGGGGAGTGATGTACTTCTTCTTGCGCAAGCTGCAGTTGCGCCATCGCCGACTGTGCTGAATTAACAGAGGCAATGGCGACCTCGATACGCTTTTTCTTTAATAACTCAAACAGCTGTAGATGATTATCAGCGATCACCCGCTGCATATCTTTGGTGCTGCTTTCTAGCGTTTTAGCTCCTCGAATTATCCCTATTTTAGTAGCCTTTAAACTTTGTAAGCCTTTTATATCAGGTGCTTTGTGCAAACTGTAGGCCTCTATTTGTACCTTGTGGAGAGGGATAGGCACTATCAGTAAATTTGGATAAAAATCGGAGATGTTTTTAACCCGCAGTAACTCACCATCGGTTATGCCATTATTGGATAAAACCAGTGATCTAGCGGTGGGGAAGGGCTTTATTGCGACATCAATGCCTATGCGCCGGTAGGCTTTGATGACGATTGCTTGAACGTGGGTGGTTAACAGCGAGCTGGAAGTTGATAGGGTGAATTCAGACTGCGCAGTCACCTTACTACAGCAAAGAGCAATAAGTAAAAGGCTATAGAAAAGTCTGAAGAACATAAAAATACCAACGGATTGTAGTAAACCATGAGTGGCTTATATTTGGATGTTTTAAGTGGTTTGTTGATAAATAATAGTACAGAAATTCGGTGAGTGAGCGCTTGGGTAAAAAAACAAAATTACAGGGCAATTTGCTGTAGTCTATTGAGCGTTGAGGATGAGTGGAGGTTTTAAAGGTTAAACATTTCTCAGCGATCGGTATTGGCTGTTCAGTGTCGCCAAGCAATCTCTGTCTGTTCAATGACTGAGTGGCAAAGTTAGCGACATATTCACTGTATATAGCAGCTTTAGAAGTAGAAGTTTATGGAGTAAAATCCGCTTACTCAGTATCGAATTAATGATTTTTAAGTACTGTTAAAAGTTAAAAAATGACAACAAGAAATAACCCGTACTGGCTGGTTTTGTAGCTGCATGTGTGCAGTCCTCAGCAATTATTAAGTAGGAGTAAAATTTAACGATGTACCTTGGAAAATGTTTGTGTGGTGAAGTGGCAATAAAAATCGAAGGGAAAATCAGTGATATTATTCACTGTCATTGCTCATTGTGTAGAAAAAATAGCGGTACTGCTTTTGCAACTAACGGTTTTATCAATGCCGCAGATTTTGCAGTAACCTCAGGGAATAAAAATTTAAGTACCTTTTCTTTTAAACCCGGTCGATATAGGCATTTTTGTACCAGCTGTGGATCGCCTGTTTACAGTTCTAATGAGCAAGACCCAGCCCGCTATAGGATTAGACTGGGGATTCTAGATTCGGATATAACTGAAAGACCTATCTCGCACAACTTTGTCTCTTCAAAAGCCAATTGGGAAGAACTAGAGGCCAATCTTCCTAAATACCCTGCATTTGAGCCCGGTCGCCAGTCGTCATAATTTATCAATCGTGCCGCCGTTTGGTAATGCGATATAATTCACAATAACTGTATGTATGTACAGTTATTGTGATATGCTGCGAAAACTAAAATGATTACTTCGAGGTGTGACATGATAAAGGGAAGTTGCTGTTGTAAAGCTGTTCAATTCGAGATAACACAAAGCCCAGAAATGATGGGAATGTGTCATTGCAGCAGGTGTCGAAAAGTGGGGGCCAGTAGCTTGGTTTTTATTAAGTCTGAACACTTCAAAATAAGCAAAGGTCTGGATAAAATATCGACCTACAAGGCTGAGCCACCCTATAAATATGACCGTTGTTTTTGTTGTGTTTGTGGTACTTCGCTGGGGGAAGTACTGTCACAGATGGACGCTTTTCCAATATCTGCGCATTGCATAGATAGCGAGCTGGCGATCGGAAATACTTTTCACGAATTTGTCTCTGAAAAACCTAACTGGTTAAAAATTGGTGACAACGCCAAGCAGTTTCAAGAGCATCCGCACTAGTAAGCGTACTAAACAACGCCGTCACCGTTTCTGATAATTCTGACGCTGCATTACTTGATAATGAGATAAGTATCACTTGTTAAAGAAACAGGGCGACTAAGTGACCGATCGAAGGTAATAGCCCGCAGGTAAAAGTTAGCAGGCGGTGGCTTTAGTTTAAGGGCGAACAGGAGGGCACAGAAAACATGAGAACTTGGAAACTTGCCCCAAAAGATCCGCAAGTGGCTAAATTTGTTGAATGTTATTGGTTTCTTAAAAGAGAGCAAGGTGATGTGGGTAATAATCGGCCAAAATTAAATCCGGATCCTGCTGCGCATTTAATTGTTACCCAGCAGCGGCAAAGATTTAGCTATCAGCAAGAGTCTAGCACGCAAACGAGCATTGGCTGTCATTGGCTGTATGCGCACCGGCAAACCTATTTGATGGATCATTCAGAGCCTTTTCAAATACTCGGGATTAAATTTAAGGTTGGGGGGCTCTATGGGTTGTCATTCGCTAAGTGCACGCCTGCACTGGACATCATTCAAAATATAGCTAGCAATGATCTGATTGAACTCGATTCGATGAGGGTACAACAGTTGTTGCTGCTCGCTTGCAATGATAAAGAGCAAGTGGTTGATCGACTAGATAAAATGCTCTTGCCTTGCTTGGCCAAGTGTCAGCCAGATAATTATACTGAGCTAACTCAGCAAATTTTAGAGCAGTTAATGGCGTCTCCTATTCAAGATTTAGGAGAACTTTTACACCGCTCTCAACGGACTCTTGAACGCAGTTTTTTGAGGACTACTAATCTTACCTTGAAGCAGTGCAAGTCAATGATACGTTTAGAACAAGTGTTAAACACATTGTATAAAATGGATAAAAAAGCGATTAACTGGTCTGACTTGGCCCATCAGTTTGAATTTAGTGATCAACCTCATTTGATTCGCTACTTAAAAAGCGCCATCGGCCATACCCCTAGTCAATACGCTCAAAAGCGAGATTTGACCATTGATATCTACGGTGATTTTGAGATTATCTAGATACAGCATATTGTCGCGTTTATTCAATCCCAATTACACATGCCTCGCTAGAATGATCACCACTATTTACAGAGGTGAAAACAGCATGAATTTGCAGATAAGAGCATACAATGAAACGGATTTAGCAGCAGTGCTTGATGCCTGGGAGGTGGCGACACGGCTGGCCCATACATTTATGAGCGATGATTTTATTGCCAGCGAGCGAGAGAATGTGGCACACATATACTTGCCCAATACTGATACTTGGGTGGCAGTTGTAGAGGGAGAAGTGGTTGGCTTTATCGCGTTAATGGACAGTGAAGTAGGGGCTATCTTTGTTCAACCTCGCTGGCACGGCTTAAGAGTGGGGAAAGCGTTGATGGATAAAGCCCAGTCACGACATAGTAATTTAGAAGTAGAAGTGTTCAAAGAAAATACCATTGGGCGTACTTTTTATGCAAACTATGGGTTTAAGAAAATAGCACAAAAATGGCATGAAGCTACTGCTCAGCAGGTGCTGCGATTGAGATACACCGCGTAATATAGGGCAACTCGAAAGAGAAACTGGGATCTTGCAAATAAGTGGGATAGCGAACAGATATTAAGGACTCGCTATCCCCGCTAATAGCGAGTCTGTCATTATTCCTGTTCAAGCAATACTCCCAGCCCTTCGCTCGCACTTTTTCTAAACAGCGACTTTGATTTGCCTAATATAGTTATTGAGGTTTCACAAACGCTAGCAGAAATTCATATCTTTAGGGCATTAATATTGCTAGTTAATGGCTAGTTGCTGCCTGCCAACTATTTAATCTATGCTACTGTTTAAATATTTGAAACAGCTCTTCATTCGCTAAAAATCTAATGTTTTTGCTGTAAAGAGTGCCTTGTTAATTAACTGGCTGTTTGTAAAACAACAGCGCAACCGTTGATATCCCACCCAAATGTAAATGACTCAAACAACTTTTTAGACTTAAATAATGCTATTAATATGCAGCTGGGTCTATTGTCCTAATCGATAGAAAGGCTATAAGTCATATGTCCTAATCGGTTGCTGGCTTATATTTGCTTGCTCTGTTGGTGCTGCAGTCAAAGGGAAATTTATCTTGATTTAAGAGTAATGAAAATGAGTGAGTGGAAAATTAAATATTAATCACAACAAGTTTCTAGATTAGTGCCGGTATCGGAAACTGGATAAATGATAGGTCATGATTCCAAGTGAGAATAGCGTAGCACTTTTAAAACCAATTTGTTAATCCCTTGTAATATTGCTGCTAAAACAAAAAAAGCCCAGTGGGAGCTGGGCAAAAAGCTGCGATAGCTTACAGGATTGAACTGGGGGACGCAGGCGGGCAGCTCGAAAACAGCTTGATCTGGGTGAGTAAAATCATATGATTGCCTCTATTTACTCTGTGATGAGCTGCGTTCTTTGACTGCCTGCTAGGTAAGAGCCCAAGCTTCTCCATCCAGAGACACATTGAACTGTTACATCGGTGCTTTATGCACTTAAGGTGATACCCGCATCCGCACATAGCTTATGCAGGTTGTTAGCTCCTAAAGTGGCGTATTCTAAGGGGTTGGCAATCGCTGGGTCTTGCTCTGCTTCCACCACTAACCAGCCTTGGTAGTTGTCTGCTTGCAGGGCTTTAAACAGTGCAGGGTAGTCGATGAAACCATCTCCAGGGACAGTGAAAGCGCCATTTAATACAGAGTCTAAAAAGCTCAAATTACGGTTAAGTGAATCGTCCAATACTGCGCGGCGCATATCTTTACAGTGCACGTGATTGATACGTGCGCTGTGACGTTTTTGTACCGCAATAGGGTCGCCACCGGCATAGGTTATGTGTCCGGTATCTAATAGTAATCCTAGTGCATCAGTGGTGTGGTGCATCAATTTATCGATATCATCTTCAGATTGCACTACTGTGCCCATGTGATGGTGATAGGCAAGTTGTACACCTTGATCTTGGCAGTACTGTGCAACCGCACTGAGTTTTTTACCAAACTCTGGCCATTGATCATCTGCCAGAACCGGACGTTGGGATAAGGGGGTATCTTGTGCACCGTGGATACAGTGGGTGACTTCACAGTAAACCATGACTGTTGCGCCAAGAGTTTTTAATAGCTTTAAGTGCTCTTGAATGGCTTCAATTTCATCCTCAACTGAACGCGCTAATAGCTCGCCGCTGAACCAGCCGGAGACAAGTCTAAGCTGATGAGCGTCTAATATTGGGCCGAGTATTTCCGCTTGACGCGGAAACTTGTTGCCAAGTTCAAAACCTGCAAAACCCGCTTGCTTGCCTTCGCTCAGGCAAGTCTCTAATGGCGTATCTGCACCGAGTGAAGGCAGATCGTCGTTGGTCCAAGTTAGTGGGTTGATACCTATGCGTATAGTCATAATTTAAATCTCAAAATATAGCGGGTAACCTTGCATAACGACGGTGCTATGCAAAGGTCTCAAGTTGTTGCTGGTGGCTGAAGAGACCACCAGAGTGATTAATAAGGTTGCTTTTGTTTGCCGCTGACATAGTCAGTATGGGCTGTGCGTACTTCTTCTCGCACAGACACTTGAGGTACCGCAACATCCCACCAAGTACCGCCATCACTGGCTAACCACGAGTCGGTATCAAGGGTGATAAGGTAGGAGCGATCAGCTGCCTTGGCACGTGTCATGGCTTGTTCTAGCTCGGCGATATTGGCAACTTTTTCACTGAGTGCGCCCATCGCGGCGCCGTGTGCGGCAAAGTCTAACTTGGGTGCACCACCTGCAATTGCTTGGCAATCTTCCAACAAATTGTTAAAAGGTGCGCCACCTGTGCCTTGCTGCAGACGGTTAATGCAGGCATAGCCGCGGTTATCTAATACCACCACGATAATCTTGTAACCAAGCATCACTGAGGTTGCCAGCTCTGAGTTCATCATCATGTAAGAACCGTCGCCTACCACCACGATCACGTCTGAATTTGGGGTAGCCATTTTCACGCCCAGACCACCTGCGACTTCATAGCCCATGCAGGAGTATCCGTATTCAACGTGATAGCCTTTTGGCTGATCGGTGCGCCACAATTTGTGTAGCTCTCCGGGAAGTCCGCCCGCAGCGCAGACGACGACATCATGAGTATCAGCGCTGCGTTTAATGGCCCCGAGTACCTGTGCGTCGGTGGGTAAACCGCTCTTAGTATTCGCAGGCGCCGGGTCGGTGACTACTTGGTAGTGGTCATTCCACTTGGCAATAGCGGTTTGGCCTTTATCTTGCCATGCAGCGTCTACCTGCCAATCATTAAGTCCGGCTAGTAAGGCTTTCAAGCCTATTTGCGCATCGACAACCAGCGGTACAGCGCCGTGCTTGATGCTGTCAAAGCTGGCGATGTTGAGTTGGATAATGCGGTTATCTTCACGCTCAAACAAGGTCCTTGAGCCCGTCGTGAAATCTTGTAAGCGCGTACCGACGGCTAATACTACGTCTGCTTGTGCGGCCAGTGTGTTGGCGGCATCTGATCCGGTGACGCCGATTGAACCGACATAATTGGGGTGATCCCAGCGCATAGCGCCTTTGCCTGCCTGTGATTCTGCCACCGGAATACCGGTCGCCTCAGCAAAGGCTAATAGCGGTGCAACCGCTTGTGCGTAGTGAACGCCACCACCGGCAATTAACAGTGGCTTTTTCGCGCTGCGCAGTAAGTCGATGGCAAGGTCTAGCTCAAACTGATCGGCACTTTGGCGGCGCTGACGGTGAATCTTCTCTACAAAGAAATGCTCTGGGTAGTCGTAAGCTTCGGCTTGTACGTCTTGGCACAAAGCGATGGTGACAGGTCCGCAATTGACAGGGTCAAGTAAAGTTTGTATTGCCACCGGTAGTGAGTTGATAATTTGCTCAGGGCGAGTGATACGATCAAAGTAGCGACTCACTGGACGAAAACAATCGTTGGTGCTGATCGTTGGGTCGCCAAAGTGCTCAATCTGTTGCAGTACCGGATCTGGACCGCGATTGGCAAAGTTGTCACCTGGCAATAGTAATACCGGTAAGCGGTTGGTGTGCGCCAGCGCAGCAGCAGTAACCATATTGGCTGCACCTGGGCCGATAGAGGTAGTACAGGCCATCATCTGTTGACGGTTGTTGGCTTTAGCGTAGGCGATGGCCGCATGTGCCATCCCCTGTTCATTATGTGCGCGCAGAGTCGGTAGCTGATCCGTGCAGTGATACAGCGCTTCGCCCATACCCGCGACGTTACCGTGGCCAAATATTGCAAACATGCCGGCGAACATTGGCTGTACTTCACCGTTGATCATGACCTTTTGTGCAATTAAGTATTTAACCAGCGCTTGCGCCATTGTCAGTTTAATTGTTTTCATTTTAAATCTTCCATTAAGCGCGACGATTGCGCCAAAAGCCAATAAGTTGCAGATAATTTTGTGCGGCAGCATCGATAAATTGCTGGTCATCTAGCTGATTGTTCAGCCACTGCTTGCTTGGTTTTGTGAAGATGGTGCGTCCCACGGTGAAACCTTTACAGATATCAAAACCGGCACTGGCGTTAAAGCTTGCTTGCAGTTCATCAGCAGGAGCATCGAGACCTAGCATCACTACACCGCGACAATGTGGTGCACGAGTTTCTATAATGTCACTAACGCTCTGCCAACTAGCACGGCTCATTCCCGGTAGTTTCCACCAGTCTGGGCGCACCCCTAAATTGTAGATGCGACTTAACGCGCGTGGCAGTGTCTCATCATCTACCACTGAACCGACTGGCGGAATAATTTCCAATAATAGCTCGTGACCTGATGCACAGCATGCCAAATACAGCTCTTTGATCTGACGCTCTTGCTGCAATATTAGCGACAGTGAATCGTTTGGGTGATAGAACACTAAGCACTTAACCACGTGTTCACGCGGCCAGCTCTTTAACCTGTCGCCAATCGAGCGTCCGCCTTCAAGTTCGATAGGTCGCGAGGATGGCAGCTCTACCGGGCGGCCAATCCACCAGCCTTTACCGGTCACGTCGTTAAGCGCATCTTGACCGTAAGTATCGTCAATCAGTACCCCGATATTACCGTCAAGACCGGCCTTTTGCGCACCTTTTTCAGTGGCTTTTACCAATAGCTGTTTAAGCTTCTTAACCCGAGCAGGGTCCGCGTTGCACTGACTGGCCATTTCAAAGAACTGCTTGCGATGGTCAAAAGCTAAGCCGCATATTTCGTTCCACACTTTAGGTGGGCGAGTGGTGACACGGTGCAGATAATTTAGCTCATCATCTAAATCAGGGCGGGGGATATCATCTGAATTGGCAATGAAATAGTCAAGTTCTTCTGCCGATGGTATAGCGGGTGCACAACCGTGGCGTGAAACGACAATGGCTCCACAGGCATTGGCATAGGCACAACTGGTGTGGTGATCTTTGCCCGTTAACCAACCGCGTAAAAAGCCTGATAAGAAGGCATCGCCTGCACCTAATACATTCAGTACATCTACACGCACACCCGTAAAGGGTACGATATCGTTCATGCTAGCAGGAATCGCACCGTCTAATACAGTGCAACCTAGCTCGCCTAATTTCAGCACAATAGTGGCGTTGCTCAGTGAGCGTATTTTGTTAAGAGCGGTAATAGTATCAGTGCTACCACCGGCAATATGCACTTCTTCTTCGGTGCCGACGATTAAATCGCAGTCCCCTAAGATGGTTTGCAAGTGTTCAGAGACGCTGCTATCAGAGATAAAGCGTGTCTCGCCATCACCTAAGCCGGTCAGTCCCCAAAGCACTGGACGGTAGTCAATATCAACCACCACTTTGGTGCCAGCCGCCTTTGCATAAGCAATCGCTTTGGTACTGGCAGCGTAAGTCTCTGGAGTCGAAAAGTGAGTGCCGGTAATCAGTAGTGATTTGCTGGATGCGATGTAGTCAGCGTTGATATCCGCTTCACAAAGGGCCATATCAGCACAGTCATTGCGGTAAAAAATGAGGGGGAAAGTGTCTTTGTCTTTGATACCTAATATAACCAGACCAGTGAGTCTTTCACTATCAGTAACGATATTGGAAGTGTCTACACCAGCGCGCGCTAGCTCTTCACGAACAAAAGTTCCCATGTGTTCGTTGCCGACACGGGTGAGCATTGCTGACTTTAATCCCAGTCTTGCGGTGCCAAAGGCAATGTTACAAGATGACCCGCCTAAATACTTGGCGAAACTGGCGACGTCTTGTAGAGGGCTACCTATTTGCTCTGCATATAAATCGACAGCAGCACGCCCTAGGCAGATGACATCAAGTGATTTTTGATTGCTCACTGCAATACTCCTTAATTAACCACAGCAGCCAAATGATTACTGCTAATAGTATACGTGGTTATGTGAAAAGCTCAGTGTGAATCTGTATCCAAACTTGAGCGGGTTTAGCGCCAGTTTAGCTGGCGTCGCTTGTTCTTAAATATCGATGAATTAGACATCGCCTGAATCATCACGGGTCTTTATTGCGCTACTTAAAAAAGTTAATTTGCGGCAGCGAGTGGGCCTGCCACAGGAATCGTTATAGGATCTTGAATGATGGTTTAATGCAACCATTCAAGAGTAGTACTTAACTGGCGTTATCCAATCTTGAAAACTCAGCCAATTCGGCTTCTAGATCTTCCAGTTCTTGACCACCGGCCATCATCTCTAGAATTTGTTCACGGCTAACATCTTCTTTCAGCCAAGTGCCTAAGCTCTTGCCGCGATTTAGCAAGGTAAACCGGTCGGCCACTGGGTAGGCGTGGTGCACGTTGTGGGTGATGAGGATAACGGCTAGTCCACGCGCTCTTGCCTTGGCGACAACCTTTAATACGTTGGCAGATTGTTTAACACCTAGTGCCGCTGTCGGCTCATCGAGAATAAGGACTTTGGCACCAAAGTGAATCGCACGAGCAATCGCCAGACACTGACGCTCACCACCAGACATAGTACCGATCGAGTGTTCAGGATCACGTACATCTATACCCATTTCAGCCAGACCTGCACGGGCAATATCGTTGCCTTTTTCAGTATCAAAAACAGTGAACGGGCCCCATTTTTTAGTGATCTCACGACCCATAAAGAAGTTGCGGGTAACGCTCATTAAATTGACTAGTGCTAAATCTTGGTAAACGGTGGCGATACCTGCATCTAAAGCGTCTCTGGGTGATTCAAAGCCAGTGGGCCCGCCGTTGAGTAAAAACTCACCTTCAGAGGGGGCGTGCACACCCGCTAAGGTTTTGATCAAGGTAGACTTACCGGCACCATTATCGCCCAGTAGACAATGTACTTCGCCCAGTTTGATCTGCATATTGATGTCTTTTAACGCAATAACCGATCCGAAGTAGCGGCTGACATTTTTTAATTCTAAGATAAATTCGCTCATTTTTTGTCGCTCCTAATAAATGGGTGATTGGTTAAGATCCAGTGACGCGCTTGCGGATGAAGTTGTTAAAGAGTACGGCAGCTAATAACATGATACCTAAGAAAACTCTGAACCAGTCCGAATCAGCCCCTGTGAAGAAAATCCCCATTTGCACAACACCGAAAATCAGCGCACCGAAGCAGGCCCCGATAACTGATCCGTAGCCACCGGTGAGTAATGCACCGCCAATAACCACTGCGATAATGGCCTCAAACTCTTTTAATAATCCACGGTCAGCAGCAGCAGAACCAAACTCAAACACTTGGCAAGCGGCAAAGACTGTGGCGCAAAATGCAGTGAAAATAAACAGTGAAATTTTTACTTTATCCGTTGGAACACCGACATTTTTAGCGGCTTTAGCGTCACCGCCTGAGGCAAAAATCCAGTTACCGTAGCGGGTACGAAGTAGCACAAATGATGCAATCGTTGCCAGTAGTAGGAACCAGACAATCACCATCGGGATACCGCTCACAATAGGAGTGCCGTCTTTGTAGGTTTCAATAAGACCGGTATTAGCCATCCAGGTAAAGAACCAGCCTCCTATTTCACCGCCAAAAGCGGCGGCTAATATGTCGCCTTCTGCCACTTCTTTCACGCCTGAAACAATCGTCTTGTTGGTGAATAAAATAGACAGTGCGATGGTTAATCCGCGCAGGATGAACAGAAAGGCAAGGGATACGATAAAGGACGGAAGACCTGTTCTGACCACAATTAAGCCGTTTAAGAAGCCGATGAACATGGCGCCGGTGAAGGCAAATATAATACTCGTCCAAACAGGCCAGCCCCAGTAAAGGGCGGGGATTGCCATCATCATGCCGGCAAACCCGATCATTGATCCAATCGATAAATCAAACTCGCCAGAGATCATTAACAGACAGGCGCCGATGGCTAAGATGCCTAATTGCGCAGACACAGTGCTCCAGTTAAGTATGCCATCAGCACTAAACATGCCAGAGTCACCTGCGACGATAGCGAAGAAGATAAACACCATAAAGGCACCAGAGACTGAGCCTAGTTCTGGTCGTGTTAATAGCTTCTTTATCAGGGGCTCTTTACGAACTCTTTCATCCTTTGCTGATTGCTCCATCGCAATGTCAGCTGTTTTCGCTGGTGTCGACATAAGTAGTACCTATTATATTTTTTGGGGGATCTGCTAGTAATAATAATGCTTAGCTAACAAGACGTGGCTCAACAATAGAATATAAATTCTATTTTTGCAATATATAGAATGAAAATATTATTTGAAATGCTAGCGATTGTTCTAAACTCTCTTGGGAGGATAAAAATATTGCTTGACAATTCATTCGTTCTATAACATTTTATAGATAGAATAATTGTTCCAAAAAGGCTTCTAAGCGGAATTCTGAGTCTAGACAGAGTGTTGTTCTATTGTTCCTAATGTCGCTTATCAGGGCTGAAATTGCAGTTTTTGATACTTGATAAGTGATTTTTTTGAGCAGCAATATAAATGGTGAGCAAAGACTCAACCTATAATAATACTGGAGTAAATAATGAAAAAGCTATTAAAAACAACAAGTACATTGCTTTTTGCTGGTGTAGTGGCAGCTGGAGTTATGCTTGCGCCAACGGTTGCGCAAGCCGCTGGTGAAAGATTTGTATTGATCAGCCACGCTGATGATGCTGACTCGTGGTGGAATACCATTAAAAATGCTATCAAAGAGGCAGGTGCTGCGGTTGATGCCAAGGTTGAGTATCGTAACCCACCGACCGGTGATTTGGCGGATATGGCGCGTATTGTTGAGCAGGCTGTGGCATCAAACCCCGACGGTATTATTGTCACCATTGCCGATTTCGACGTATTGCGTGGACCCATTGGCAAAGCGGTTAAAAAAGGCATCCCGGTCATCACTATTAACTCTGGAACGCCAGAACAAAGTGAAAAACTTGGAGCCTTAATGCACGTGGGTCAACCTGAGTATGACGCGGGCTTTGGCGCGGGTAAAATGGCTAAGAAAGCGGGCGTTAAAAGTTATGTCTGTGTAAATCACTACATTGAAAACCCAGCGTCTGTTGAGCGTTGCCAAGGCTTTGCCGATGCCATTGGCACAGAGCTCTCGATGATTGATGTGGGTAAAGATCCGCTAGACATTGAGAAGAAAGTACAAGCTTACCTGCGTAAAAATGCCAATACCGAAGCGGTATTAACACTGGGGCCTACTTCAGCGCATCCAACCATTCGCGCCTTGAATAAAAATAGACAAGCGGGTGAAATTTATTTTGGAACTTTTGATTTAAGTGCGGATATTGCCAAGGCGATTAAGTCCGACGTGATTAAGTTTGCGATAGACCAACAGCCGTACCTGCAAGGTTATATGCCAGTGACAGTGCTTTCACTATACAGCCGCTACGGTATTGTGCCTTCTAACAATATCAATTCAGGACCAGGTTTTATTACCAAAGATAATATCGAACAAGTAGAAAAATTAGCGGGCGAAGTTCGCTAAACAGTCCTTGCGCAAACTATCATCCACAGGGTGATAGTTTTAGGACAGGAAAATAGCACTGTTGAGAAAGTGGCAGAGCTTAGCTTTGAATTTAAGCTTGTTTTTAGCATTAAGTGTTAGAAAGCAATGGATAATGTTAATAGAATAAACATTCTAATCTTTCTAAATTAAAGAGCCGTATTATGCAAAAACCACCGCAAACACTGCCGGAACTGAAAGCAGTTGTGACAGAAAAATATAACACTTTAAGTAAAAGGTTATCGCAAGTAGCCCAATACTTACTGGATAACCCCGATGAAATAGCCTTTGGTACCGTTGCTGTTATTTCAAAAGATGCAGGGGTGCATCCTTCAACCTTAGTCAGATTTGCCAACACTTTTGGCTATAGTGGTTTCAGCGAAATGCAGGGACTATTTCAGCAAGAGTTGTTACAAGATACACCGAGCTATCAAGAGCGAGTGCGCCTAGCACAACAGGAAATGCATGACTCAGGTGTTGCTCATGAGCCGCATTTGCTCAATCAGTTTGTCAGTGCCAATACCCAAGCACTGGAACATTTAGCGCAAACCGTGCCGCTGGCGGATATGGAGCTTGCCATTGATATATTGATCAATGCAAATGCTACTTATATCGCAGGTGTGCGACGTGCCTATGTCGTATCTACCTATTTTTCATATGCGCTTCAACATATAGATAGACGCGCATATTTGATCGATGGTGTCGGTGGTATGTACAAAGAGCAAGCCAGTACCATGATGTCCGAAGACGCTTTAATTGCCATCAGTTTCTTTCCCTATGCGGACGAAACGCAAAATGTGGTGGCCAGCGCGATCGACAAAAAAGTGCCGCTAATCCTTATTACTGATAGTGCTATTAGCCCATTGGCTTCCTCGGCCAAAGTGTGTTTTGTCGTCAAAGAGGCCGAAGTGCACACTTTCAGGTCGTTGTCTTCCTCTTTGTGTTTAGCGCAATCGCTGTCCATTGGCTTAGCCTATCGATTGGAAAATCAAAAACAAGACTGAGGTTTTTGCGAGCAGCTCAATTCCTGATCGCAAATACCATTAATTATTTTTATTTGCGCGTTAAGCGTTGTATTTGGAGAAGTTTTACAATGATCAATTTGTGTCTTTTTGGGGCTGGGCGTATCGGTGCTGTGCACGCTGCTAATGTGGCTAGAAATAGTGAAGTGAATATTCGCTACGTAGTAGATGCATACCCCCCCGCGGCTGAAAAATTAGCCGCTCTTTACAATGCCCAAGTAGTCTCTGTCGAACAGGCTTTGGCTGATTCAGAAGTTGACGGCGTTATTATTGCAAGCTCTACCAATACCCATGCCAATTTAATGGAATTATCAGCCAATGCTGGGAAAGCTATTTTTTGTGAAAAGCCAGTAGATTTAAGCGTTGCTAGAGTACGTGAGTGTCTGGCAACAGTTAAAGAATCAGGCACAGTGTGTTCCATTGGTTTTAACCGCCGCTACGACCCACAATTCAGTGCTTTAAAGCAGGCGATTGAGGCCGGTAAAGTCGGTAACTTAGAGATGTTAACGATTACTAGCCGTGACCCCTCTCCACCGCCGGTTGCATACATTGAAGTATCAGGCGGATTATTTCGTGACATGATGATTCACGATTTTGATATGGCGCGCTGGCTGCTCGCTGAAGAAGTCGTCGAAGTCTTCGCCACCGCAAGCTGCCAAGTAGATCCCGCTATCGGAGAAGCGGGTGATGTTGATACAGCACTGGTTACGCTAAAAACGGCTAGCGGAAAGCTCTGCCAAATTAGCAATAGCCGCCGTGCGAGCTACGGTTATGATCAACGTGTTGAAGCGTTTGGCTCAAAGGGTATGGCGCAAGTGGCAAATTTGACAGAGTCAGCGTTAATTGTCACCGATGAGAGTGGCAGTTCAAGTGCAAAACCTGAATATTTCTTTTTAGAGCGCTATAACGACGCTTATCGCCTGGAGCTGGATAACTTTATTGCCTGTATTCGCGGTGAAGCAACCCCCGTTGCCGGTGGTGAAGAAGGGCTGAAGTCGCTATTGCTGGCTGAAGCTGCCGTTGAATCGCTAAGTACCGGAAAGGCTGTCACGCTATAGTAGCGTTGGCGCTAGGTCTCATTTATCGTTTTTAAATAATAACTTTGAGCACATAAACTCTATCAAGGATTCTAAATGTCACACTTATTATCAAAGGCCTCTGCGCCAGATGAAAAGGGCTGTATCCAAAAAATCACGCCGCAATCGGCCAACTGGAAATACGTTGGTTTTGAAATGTATCAGTTGTCGGCGGGCGAAAGCCTTGCTCATTTAAGCTTAGACAATGAGGCCTGTTTGGTGCTGGTCTCCGGTTTTGCCGATGTGAAAGCGGGCGATGAGACTTGGCAAAAAATCGGCGAGCGTACTAGTTTGTTTGAAAACAAAGCGCCTTATGCTGTCTACGTACCGCCTAATGTTACTGCTAACATCGTTGCGGTGACAGATTTAGAACTGGCTATTTGTCAGGCACCCGCGGTGGGAAAATTCCCGGTGCGCTTAATCACCCCACAAATGTGCTCTATGCAGACCCGCGGTGTGGCCACTAATACTCGCCATGTGTGTAATATTTTGTTTGATAATCTAGAGGCAGAAAGCTTATTGGTGTGTGAAGTTTCAACCCCAAGCGGCAACTGGTCAAGCTACCCACCGCACAAGCATGACAGTGACAATGTCCCCTCTGAAACGCTACTTGAAGAAACTTATTATCATCGTATCAATCCGGAACAAGGATTTGTTTTTCAAAGAGTCTATACCGATGATCGCAGCTTAGATGAAACGGTCAGTGTCGATAATCACGGTGTGGTGATGGTGCCTGAAGGGTATCACCCAGTGGGTGTGCCGCACGGCTATGAATCATATTATTTGAATGTGATGGCGGGCCCCTCGCGAAACTGGATCTTCCATAACGATCCCGATCACGAGTGGATCATTGCAGCAGATAAATTAAAAGCTTAACTTTAAACTCATATCCTGTTGCAGACACAAATTACTACGCAGTAGTAATTTGTGTCTCTACTTCTGCAATCTCTTTTTTCTGTTTAAAGCGTGTTCTAATCGTCAGCGTTAATACCGCAAGTGCTAAAACTAAAGTGACAGAGTTTGCCAATAACATCGGTAAATCTTGGACTAAAATCCCGTAGCTTAGCCAAAGAGCGATGCCAACAGTAAATATTGAGTACATAGTCACAGAGATCCCATCGACATTCCCCGTGCGTAAAATAGCGACCACTTGAGGGACAAAAGCGGCAGTTGTTAAGCAGGCGGCGAATACGCCAATAGCAGTATTTTGATCCATTAAATAATCCTCGAATAGCTGGCGCTCTATAACCTAGGCGCATAAATTTTTTAGGGTTGAGTATTATTTTTTTTGGACGCGCATCATAAATAATGAGCCAGCGTAGATCAAGCTCAAATTATTGAAATAGCGATAACTTATTAGTTTGTATTCATACAGCTGTTTAAGGGAGCAGGCTAGCTGTTCACGCTGTCGTTCACCACATTGTGTATTTTTATTTGAAAACAGGCTTAATCTGATATTATCGCGGATCTTGAACCTAACATAGGTAGTTGAATCTTGTTTTAGGTATAGAAAAATCGCACTCTAACCGAGGTTTATTTGCCATGTACACTAATACCTTACACTTTTATATCGGACTCATGCGTCGAATTTAGATTAAAAGATCTATAATTAATCTTGAAGTAAAAATATATAAATGGCAATACTCAAGATAATCAATTAATTAGCTTTGAACAGGATTAAAAGAGTGACTGAGAAAGGGGTAAAAATTGGCATTATTATGCTCAATACAAATTTTCCACGACCGCTGGGAGATATTGGTAATTTAGCAAGTTATCAGCACCGGGCACAAATATTTAAACTTGAGCAAGCCAATGTGGCTAATGTGGTGAGCCAAGATTTAAGTGAAGACATCGTGCTTGAAGTGATCGCAGGCGGTAAACAATTAATCGCTGATGGCTGCCAGGTAATCACGACCAGCTGCGGTTTTTTGGCGCCGATTCAAGGGCGGGTACAATATGAATTAGGCTTGCCGTTTATCGCCAGTTCTCTGTGTTTACTGCCTTTTTTGCGACAGTGTTATGGGTCTAGCCCGATCGGAGTGATTACTTTTGACAGTGAGACGTTAAGCCCTGCGCATTTTAACGGTCACTACGATGATAATCTGGTAATCGCTGGCATTGAAAGGGGACAAGAATTACATGCTGTCATCAAACAAGGTAAGGCGCAATTGAATGAAAGCCTAGCGCAGCAAGATGTCATAGAGGCGGTGCACAGCATCATGCACTACAAACCCAGCTGCCTGCTACTTGAGTGCACCAACTTATCGCCCTACAAAAGTGCGTTACGCAATTTTTTCAAAGTACCAGTGTTTGATTTAGTCGACGCCGTTCACTGGTTGGCAAACGCGCAACGAAGTTAAATTAACCATTGATGGCCCGAGCGGTGCTTTGCAACAGCGCTAAATGCTCTTCCAGCAGTTGTTGCTCTTCAAAATTGGCTGAAGACACGGCTAAGTTTATCGCCGCAAATAACTGGCTTTGAGAATCGTAGATAGGCACTGCAATTGACAAGTCAGACATCACATATTGATCTTTTACCAGCGCATACCCTTGCTCTTTACAGGCTAAAATAGCGGCTTTTACACAGCGGCGGTCTACTTCAGTGCGCGGTGTACGCTGTTGCCAGCTCTGCGCGCTTAATATTTTATCTAATTGTGTGCTATCCAGCTGTGAGGCAGCGGCTCGCCCTGATGCTGTGCAGTAAATCGGCAGACGACTACCGACTGTGACGGTGGTATCTAGTACATCTTTACCTAAAAAACGTGATACAAACACCACTTCGTTACCATCGAGTATCGAGAGAGTAGTCGATCCTTGAGTTTTCAGGCTCAAGTTATGCAAGTAGGGCCTAGCGCGGCGCACTAAATGATTAGATTCTATAAACCTTGCACCAATTTCAGTGGTTTTAGCACTCAGTTCGTAATCGCTGCTATTAAATGAGCGTCGTAAAAAGCCAAGCTTTTCCAGCGTATAACAAAAACGCTGTGCGCTGGATTTACTATAGCCAGTTAACTTAGTGACATCAGAGAGCGATAACGCTCTGTTTTGAGCATTAAATATCGCCAGTACTTTAAAGGCTTTTTCGACACTCTGTACATAGAGCGCATCTTTTTTGATAGTGGACATTGGCATTTTTCTTGTGAGTAGGAGACCATTATGGCATTAAATTTTAGCAATACAAAGTATTGCTATGCAATTCAAAGTATCTTATATTGATATTAGCTTTTAACATAAATAAAGAGCCTCTGCTGTCTGTCCTAAGAAGCTCTATAACAAAAGGAAGGTTATATGCTTGGCAAATTGCAAAAATTACTGGTCGCTAGCGCCGTTACTAGTGCGCTTCTCTCGCCCATGGTTCACGCTGAAAAATGGGATATGCCAATGGCGTACTCCAATACTAACTACCATACACAGAATGCTAACTTGTTCGCAGAAGCGGTCAAAGTTGCCACCCAAGGAAAGTTAGACATCGTTGTGCACGGCGGTGGGTCGTTGTTTGGAGGCAAAGAAATTAAGCGAGCCATTCAAACTGGACAAGCCCAAATTGGTGAGCGTTTACTCTCAGCACACGCTAATGAAAATGCCGTTTATGGTTTTGATTCGGTGCCTTTTTTAGCCACTTCGTTTGATGAGTCCATCAAGCTGTGGCAGGCCGCTAAGCCCGAGCTGGAAAAAGTGCTGGCCAAAGACAACTTGGTACTACTGTATTCAGTGCCATGGCCTGGTCAAGGACTTTATTTCAAAAAGCCGGTCGACGGAAAATCGGCTACTAAAGGGGTAAAATTTCGCTCATATAATGCAGCAACTGCTCGTCTATCGTCTTTGATGGGTATGCAACCTGTGCAAGTGGAAGCGGCGGAATTATCGCAGGCACTGGCAACCGGCGTAGTTGAGTCAATGATTTCCTCAGGTTCCACCGGTTACGATAAAAAAGTCTGGGAACAGCTGACGCATTTCTACGATGTAAATGCCTGGTTACCGCGTAACTATATATTTGTTAATAAAGAAGCTTGGGAATCTTTAGATAAATCGACGCAAAGTATTGTAAAAGGCATGGCGATGCTGGCAGAACAAGCAGGTACAGCTAAAGCGCAGCAGCTTTCTGATTGGTATATCAGTCAACTTGCTGCTAATGGGATGAAAACAGCACCGGCGCAAGGTCAGTTATTAACGGACTTGCAAGACATTGGTAAAACAATGGCGAGTGAATGGCAGGAAGCCGCAGGGGAAAGTGCTGCGAGTATCTTGTCTAGCTACAAGAAGTAATAGTGAGAGCCTCGGATTAACGGGACTAGGTAAAACAGCGCTTAAAAATACTTTGCTCACTTGGTGCGAAGGAGTCGCAGGGCGGTATTTTTTTTCGCTGGTTTATCTGTGTTTACCCTAGGTCAGGAGGCTCGCTTAGTAAAGGTTGTTACAGATGAAAGTTAGAGTGGTACTACATAAGCTATTTGAAGGTTGCGGCGTTATTGCCGCTTTTTTTTTAATTGCCATTTTGCTGTTAATTGTGGTGCAAGTTATTGGCCGCTATGTGGGCTATGCAACTCCCGGCATCACCAATTATGCGGGTTATTGCATGGCGGGAGCCTCGTTCTTTGGCTTGAGTTATGGCATGCACAAAAACAGTCATATTCGTGTATCACTGTTTCTCAATCTGTCTACTAAGTTGCGTTTCACGCTGGAACTTTGGTGCCATCTAGTGGCATTAGGTTTAACGCTCTACTTTAGTTTCTATGCTCTAAAGATGATTTATTGGTCACATAAATTTCACGATGTTTCTCAGGGGCAAGACGCTACTGCATTATGGATTCCGCAATTAGTGAGCGCAATTGGCACTAGTGTGTTAGCGCTAGTGCTGTTAGAGCGTTTGTATCTATTGTTATTTGAAAAAGATAATCCGATGAACCCGGTTAATTCCACCGCGGGCCACGAATAAGAGGTTGTATGGAACATATTGAACTGATTGGTATATTCTTATTTGTCTTGTTTTTTTTACTTGGAACTGGGGTTTGGGTAGGTTTTGCGCTGATGGGCGTCGCGATTGTTGGCATCGAGCTATTTACCTCGCGTCCCGCAGGTGATGCCATGCTCACCGCTATTTGGGCTTCTTCTACCAGTTGGTCATTAACCGCACTGCCGCTGTTTATCTGGATGGGAGAGATACTGTTTCGCACTAAGCTCTCGCAAGATTTGTTTAAAGGGCTCTCTCCTTGGATGTCGAACTTGCCCGGTGGACTGATACATACCAATATCGTTGGTTGCACTATTTTTGCTGCCGTCTCTGGCTCTTCAGCAGCGACTTTGACTACTGTTGGCAAAATGTCGATCCCAGAGCTGGAAAAGCGCAACTATCCGCGCCATTTAATTATCGGTACACTCGCAGGTGCCGCCACTTTAGGCTTGATGATTCCTCCATCCTTAACGTTGATTGTCTATGGGGTAACCATTAATGAGTCTATCTCTAAATTATTCTTAGCGGGGATTGTGCCAGGGCTTATATTAGCCAGCTTATTTATGCTCTATGTGGTGGTTTATTCGCTGTTAAACAACCGTGGCGACATTATTGTTGATAGTGCTAAATCACTAAAGCAGAAGTTAGCAGCCTCTCGTTTTCTGATTCCAGTGTTGCTACTAGTAACATTTGTCATAGGGTCAATGTATTCCGGTATAGCAACGGCCACGGAAGCGGCATCTTTTGGGGTGATAGGGGCTTTTGCCTTGGCGATTGGCCAAGGATCAATGACAGTTGCGACTTTCAAAGCGAGTATTTTGGGCGCAGTGAGCACGTCAGCCATGATTGCGCTAATCTTGATGGGAGCGTCATTTCTCTCGCTCTCAATGGGGTTTACCGGGCTGCCACGTTCACTGGCGCAATGGATAGCAACACTTGAACTTAGTCGCTTTGAATTGCTGATGGCGCTGCTGGTTTTCTACATTATAATCGGCTGTTTTCTCGATGGTATTTCTGCGGTGGTATTAACGATAGCTATAGTAGAACCGATGATTCGCCAAGCGGGCATTGATATTATTTGGTTTGGTATTTTTATTGTGGTGGTGGTTGAGATGGCGCAAATAACCCCGCCAATTGGTTTTAATCTATTTGTCTTACAGGGCATGACAGGGCATCAAATTGGCTATATCGCGCGTACTGCCATTCCGATGTTTTTAATTATGCTGTTGATGATTTTCTTGCTGATTGGGGTTCCCGAGATCGCGACATGGCTGCCTGAGCAGATGCGAACAAGGCCTTAAGCCAATGAAAAACAAAGAAATTGTAGTGCTAGGTGCTGGAATGGTAGGGGTGTGCTCTGCACTCGCCCTGCAGCGCAAAGGTTTAAAAGTGACCTTAGTGGATAAATTTGGCGTTGGCGGTGAAACCTCCTATGGCAATGCGGGAATGATTACTCCAAGTTCACTTATTCCCTTTAATAATCCTAATATATTTAAACAGTTACCTAAATTTTTAAGCAATCAAAGCGATGGCTTTCAATACAGCGCTGGGTATCTTTTGTCAGAACTACCGGCGCTTTTTAAATTTCTGGCTTGCTCCTCAGAAGCTGCAACGAAGCAGCGTATCAATCACTTACACGCGTTGATTGAGCGCTCTATGTTTATGCACAAGCAGTGGCAAATGCCTGCATCAGAGCCTTCACACTTAAGAAGTTTAGGTTGGTTGAAGCTCTATCGAAGCAAAGCAGCTTATCAAAATGCGCAGTATGAGTTCGATATTTATCAAGAGTATGGCATTGCCACCCAAGCTTACAATAGTGAGCAATTGCAGCGAGAAATGACCTGTCTGAGTACTACTTATTATAAAGGAGTGTCTATTGCCGCGGCGCTATCCGTCGCAAGCCCTGAGGCTTTAGTAAAAGCTTATTGTGAAGAGTTTATCAACGCAGGTGGGGAATTGTTAACGCTGGACGTAAAAACCATCACGCAGCATCAAACTCGATGGCGCTTGTGTATAGACAGTGAAAGCGATGTGTTTTGTGAGCAATTAGTGGTGGCAGCAGGGCCTTGGTCAAAGGCGCTATTAGCCAAAGTGAATATTAAAATTCCAATGATCTTTGAGCGCGGGGCGCATCGTGAATTCCACTATGATGATACCCCAGCAGAGCAGCAATTAACTAGGCCCATTCATGATGTGCAAGCTGCTTTTGTGGCAACCCCAATCGTCAATGGGTTGAGAGTTTGCTGTGGTGTAGAGTTAAACCGACAGCATGCAGATTACCTCGAACATCAGTTAAACAAAGTCGAGCAAAATGCTCGCAATACACTGCATATCCCTCTTGATAGAACGGCCCAGTGGCAGGGCGCAAGACCGACTATGCCGGACAGCTTACCGTTGATAGGCGAAAGTCACAAGCCAGGTTTATGGCTCAATACCGGTCATCAACACATCGGTTTTTCAACAGGCCCTGCCAGTGGTGAAATGCTGGCTGATATCGTCTGTGGGCACCGGCCAAAAGTTGATGCAATGGCCTTTTCTCCAAATCGGTTTGGGATTTAAAATCAATCAGTAAGAAGGTTGTTTTTTGTGCCGACAGCATTGATTTTAAATGCTACATTCTCAATCTTGTGCAGATGGATTTGGAATTATTTTAGATGAAACAAGAAAACTCTCAAACAATTATCGTGATCGGCGCTGGGATTATTGGTGTGCTCAGTGCATTGCAACTGCAACGAGAAGGGCACAGTGTCACATTAGTGGATAAAGAACTGCCCGGCAGTGGCTGTTCGTTTGGTAACGCCGGTATTATAGCGCGTTCTTCGTTTGCGCCGCTTTCTAGTCCCAGCTCACTGCTACAAGTACCCGCATGGCTATTCAACCCGCGTGGTCCGCTGAGCATTCGCTGGCGGTACGTCTGTACGATGCTCCCCTGGTTGGCGAAATACTTGGCGGCCGGCTTTCGTAAAGATTATCGAGCCAGAGGTGAAGCGCTAAATACTCTGACTCAAGATGCGCTGCAGCGCTATCAAGCATTGGCTGAATTGGCGCAATGTGAAGAGTTGATTGAGAAAACAGATTACTTGCAAGTGTATCGCAGTATAAAAGCACGCCAAAAAAGTGACGCTGATATGCAGTGGCGTAAAGAGCAAGGTTTTAAAATTGAGCTTGTACATGCTAAAGAAATACAGCAGCTGGAACCGGCATTATCTGAGCAGTTTGTCAGCGGCTTTTTAATACGAGATCACGGTTATGTGAAAGATCCACAGGCGCTGGTTAGCGCGCTTTTTAATACGTTTACAGCACTGGGTGGGCAGTTTGTACAAGGAAGTGTTACTGATATTGAGGGAGGCGAAAAAAACTGTCGGATAAGTGTCAATAAAGAGCGACTTTACAGTGATAAGTTAGTGATAGCAGCGGGCGCTTTTTCAGCTAAACTGATTGCGCTAACGGGTATTTCAATCCCCTTAGAAACAGAGCGCGGCTATCATGTTAGTAGCCCGACCCCGGATTTACATATCTCTCGTCCTATTATGGATGGAGATAGGAAATTCTTTGTTACGCCCATGAATGATGGCTGTCGCGCAGCAGGTATGGTCGAGTTTGCAGGTTTGAGTGCTAAGCCTAATGTAGATAGATTGCAGGCACTGCAAAAAAGCGCCGAGGATATGCTACCTGGATTAAATACCGATGCGGCTAGTCACTGGCTTGGTTTTAGGCCGACTTTAACAGATAGTTTACCGGTTATTTCAGTTGCACCTAACTGTCCTCGCATTATCTATGCTTTTGGGCATCAACATTTAGGTTTAACTTGTGCGCCGGCAACCGCAGATATAGTGGCTGATTTAGTGATGCAGCGGCCAAGTAACATAGCGATCTCTGCCTTCGATGCCCAGCGTTTTTTATAGAGAGGCCGCAGACAGCTAAGGTGCTAGCTAAAAAGGTGTTATAAATCGACTTAAAATCCCAAGAGCAAGCACGCTGTATGGATAGTTACTTCAGTGAAGTAAAAGCAGTGGGGAGATTGATTGCGCTATCGTGCTAGTTTCTCTCTGGTCATGGATCGATCGCCCGCTTAGTTTTACAGAAGCCTCATTGCAATATGTTCCCCGAGAAGATTATCAATTTCACACAGATTGAGTGTTACAATAAATTCAATTTTGAGGGGATAGTATGGGATGGATATAACAGCTTTAATGGATACCACGCTTGCGAAGGTAAACCATTGGTTTATAGGCGATGAGCCTATACATATTAACGCTTCAACTGAGCTTTGGTTGATTGCTGTGGTGGTCTTTTTAGCAGGGCTTTTTATCGGCTATAGATTAAAAGCTAAAGCCGTTGATTCAATAGTAGAACCCAGTGTTAAACCGCTTGAAAAATTGGAACGAAGCAGTGATGTCTATTTACAATTGTTGCTGGTTGAGTCAAAACTGATATTTGAGCGCTACCAAGGTGAAGCTGTCACAGTCTTCGATAATTCGCTAGATGGAACAGTTAATTTAAGTTGTTCAGTTAGCGCGGCTGACTTGATGATTTTTAATAGTGGAATTGAAGATTTAAAAGCGCTTAATCACAGAGCATTGAGGGAGCAAATTATCAAGGCTAATACGCTTTTTAGATTAGCTTTAGCGAGTTTGCAACAAAGTCAAAAACTGCAATTAGAGTGTGAAAAACGGCGTCGCTTTGCCGCTTCTTCGCAAAAGCCTATCGATGATAACGCTAGCGCTAAAGCTCGTTTCACATTACAGCAACAATTACAGCGATTCGAGCAAGAACACTCAAAATTAACGGCTCAAATGCAACAGATGTTTACCATGATAAGATCCTACAAACAAAAAAATTAACTGGCTAAATATAACTAAATATCAGCGCACTGACTGTATTCCTTCACAGTGTCATTTGTTAGCTGACTCCCATCGAGTGTGATTGATAAGAGGGTGGCTTATTGAACGGAAATTCTCTCATGTTCCGCGTTGGTTAGTGGCGCTGCTTTTTATAATAATAGCGCTTGTTAAGAATGATTTTAAACGTTCTAATACAATGAAAAATTGTTAGCTAGTGCTTTGACTGCTATATTGTTTATGTTGCATACTCAATTTAGCTCATTATCTGTAAGTGCTAATTATGACCAAAATCTCAATAGATTCAATTCAGGATGAAGATATGGATGAAGAGAGCTTAGCTTTTCTTATAGATGAAGAGGAAGAGTGTACAAAAAGTCAATTAGCCCCTTGGATTATTGGCATTATTGATGATGAACCACTAATACACCAAGCAACTAACTTTGCTCTGAAAGATATTGAAATAGATGGTCGCCCTTTGAATTTTCTGAGTGCGTACAGTGGCGAAGAAGGTTACCAGCTTATCATAGACAACCCCGATATGGCATTGGTGTTGCTTGATGTAGTGATGGAACAAGATAACAGTGGCTTAAAGTTGGTTGATAAAATACGCAATGAATTAAACAATCACTTAATTCAAATTATTTTGCGCACAGGTCAACCTGGTGATGTGCCGGAAGAAGACCTCATTACGCGCTATGAAATAAATTCATATAAGACTAAAAATGAATTAACGCGTAGCAAATTGTTTACTACTATCGCTACCGGCCTGCGCAGTTTCAAGCTTTTAGACACTATGGAAAAAAGCAGAAATGGTTTGCGAGGTTTGATCAAAGCTTCTGGCTACATCTTACAACATCGATCAGTCAATGAATTCTCCCGCGAAGTGTTACTGCAAATCAGTCGTATTTTTGGTATTTCGAACGACTGCATATTCTGTATTTCAACGCTACCAACAAACGGGCCTGTTTCCTTTAATGTTAGCGATCAAAAAGTGATTGTGCTAGCGGCTACTGCCGCGTACGACAAGTATGTGAACAGAGAAATTACCAGCATATCGCGACCTATTTTTGTGCAGGCAAGTCAGGTAATAGCCGCTAAACAGCATGTGTTTAACAATGATTTCGACTGTTTGTATCTATCGACTCCTTCCGGCTGGGAGGGTGTCATCATCGTTGATCAGGGGCAAAAATTACCGCAAGTTGATGCCGAGTTTCTACAAATATTTTGTATGAATGTCGCGATGGGATTGGAGAATGCTGAATTTTTTAGTCATTTGAATAAAGCGGCCTATAAAGATGAGTTGACTGGCCTAAATAATCGCGCAGGTTTTATAGAACAAGCCACTCAGAAGCTCAAGCCAAAACTCAAGCAGCACTCTCTCTATTTATTGGATATCGATTATTTTCACCAAGTGATTACGTCGTTAGGTTATGAGTTTGGCAATCTTATCTTAAAAAAAATGGCAGTGACATTGGTGCAGTTATTTGGTGATGGTACCATTATCGGTCGATTGCATTCGGATGTTTTTGCGGTGCTGGTAGTGAACTCTAAGTTGCAAGCTCGCGAAGTGGCTGCCAAATGCTCTCGCCCGGTCCTTATTGAAGGTCAATCAATAAGAATGGGATTGACAGTTGGGATGGCGTTAACCAAAGATGGCGATGAATATGTCGATGACATATCCAAGTTAATACGCCGTGCTGAGATGGCATTGCACGTCGCTAAGGATCACCGAAGAGGCTCTGGCGAAGTTTTTGATAAATCCTACGAGCAAGAGTCCTATCAGAGCATGATGTTATTGAGTGACTTTAGAGGGGGAGTCACCAGAGAAGAGCTTTTTTTAGTGCTACAGCCTAAAGTTGATATCAATGAAGATAAAGTGATTGGATACGAGGCGCTTATTCGCTGGCTGCATCCAAGTAAAAAACTTATCCCACCCGGTGCCTTTATTCCGTCAGTAGAAAAGTCGGGCATGTATTACGAGCTGGATTTATATGTTGCCAAAGCGCTGTGTAAAATACTCAATAAGTACCCGGGTTTGAGTGTTCCTGTGTCTTTTAATATTTCCGCTAATTCATTAAATCACGACAGTTTTGTCAATGAATTAAAAGCGGTATTTGTCGAGCATAAGGTGGACTTTTCGAGGGTGGAAATTGAAGTGACTGAAAATGCACTGATTCACTCTGAACAGGCTATTTCAAGAATTACTGCACTGTATAACGCAGGTTTTAAGATCGGCCTTGACGACTTTGGTGCCGGTTTCTCATCTTTGGCATATTTACTGCGCCTGCCACTGCATACCATAAAAATTGACCGTAGCTTTGTCGCAGATATAGTCGATCAACCTAAGTCGCTTATTTTATTAGAAGGTATCTTAGCCATTATTACGAAGCTGAATAAAGACATCGTAATAGAAGGCGTAGAAACTGAACAACAACGTGAGATATTAGCAAAATTGGGCATCGATGTCGTACAGGGCTTCTTGTATTACAAACCTCTGCCAGTAGAAGAGGCAATTGCTTTGCTGGATGTTGATTAGCTGTGAGCGACTCGAGAATGGCTGGAATCTCCTAACCACGGCATTTGCTACGTTATGTAGAGGTCGTTAGGAAATAGAGGTTGTTATCGACATGTGCTTGCGCTTTTGCAATTTTAATACACAAATGATGCGCTTTAAGCTGGTGATTAATAGGAGCGTTGAATATAAAAGTTCGAAACTCTTTATAGTCTAAAGTGTGGAGTTGATAGAAGGACTGGTAAAGTTGGCACAACTGAGTCAGCTGAAAATACCATTGATTATTGACGATAGCGTTGGGGTTAAGTTGTTTTAGTTGTGCAATTAGCTTTTTATCCCCTTGCTGAAAGAGGATAAAAAGCTGGCTAATACGCGCTGCACATAGCATTTAATTACTTAGAGCGCTGGACAAATTTTGCGAGGCTGAAGCTGGAAAGCGCACCCATCATTACAAACAGAATTACCATGCCTATAGACGTCATGAGATAGAACTGGCCGGTTAATTCGCTTAATGTTTGGACTGCTTCAGGAGAAGTATTGGCAAAACCATGTTCGCTGGGCATTGGCGCGCCAATCAAATGCGGTAGAGCGATAAGTACCACGCCTGCAATTTTATAAAATTTAACTGCATAGTAAACAATTGCAATCCCACTAGCGCTGGCAAAGGTACAAAATAGCCACCATAGTTGGCGGTTTTCTAAAGCAGCCGCATTAGTGCCGGGAACTTCTGGATGTAAACCTAATAGTGCAGGGGCTGCAAAGAAGCTATACAATGCCGCGCCCCCCCAAATAACACCCGTGAAGGTATTTATTTTAGGTTTATTTGATTTCTCATTATGCAGTGCCATCAGGGAAATCATAATCAGCGCCAGTGCAAAAGCAATGCTGATGTTGGCAATCAGGGTTGATATGATTCTTGGCATACCGTCTTGGGGCGCCCAGGCCTCAGAATGATCATGAGAGTGACCGGAATGTCCATCACTGTTTCCCGCTGTTGCAGGCTCGGCCACTTCAAAAGTTTCAGCAGCATAGATAATTGGGTTAATTTGTAGTTGTTGGAAAAGGCCGTAACCTAATCCTGAAATAATACCGACCATTAAAGCCGACAATATAAGATCACGCAGTGTCATTACAGCATCTCAATATGTTAGTTAAAAACCAATAAACAGCATAAATTTAGTGCACAAGTTTATTGGCACTATTGAAATGAAATTTATGATTCTCTAACTAAGTTCTAGTGGCAGGGAAATGCAAATGCATGACGGGCATCGTGCGCCGCGTTATGAATTACTTCCATTGGCGCGAAACCTACCAATAATACCATTGCCACACCTATTGAGAGTGCTACTACAATCTGTTTAGTACTTGATAGTGTAATGTCGTTTGCTTGGCTAGTGGTTACTTGCTGAACGTTTTGCATGAATAATCTCCGGTACACATCCCCGTGTACTGATAAAAGGTTAATATCGTATTTCAACATTGTTCCGTGGCTGGTTCCGGGCTCTTGCTCGTCATTTTTACCGCTTGACGAGCCTTACCGTTGCGGGGGCAGCGAAGGCATAATCAAAGATTGATTGTCTCACTTCCCATTTAACCTTTTTATCTATCGATTAGACTAGAATAAAAACGACACTAGGTTGGTCTGAGCGTAGTTTCAGGAGCTGTTGAATCTCCTCAAGGCACCACGCCCATAGAATATCAGAACTCAACCTTGAGGTGAATATTATTCTCATCAATATACCTTGCCATGCATAGATAAAATTGCCTTAAGGGGCCGTAAACGAGTCCAATTTCCACTTTTAGTAGCTCACTGAAATTAAATTTAACTCAGCTCAATGCCAGCCAGCTGCCGACGATTATCATTAGAGTCCCCGAGATACGGTTGAGTAATTTGACGTTATTCTTATTGAGTAGCAGGTGTCGTACTGCTTTTCCGCCTGTGGCGTAGAGCATCAAACAGGTGAATTCCAATAGTAAAATAATAACGATCATCACAGATAGTTGCGGCAGTAGCGGTTGATCTGCAATTAAGAAAGAGGGTAGCAGTGTGATAAAAAATGCCCAGCCTTTTGGATTGGCGATTGCGGTGATAAATCCGTTAAACGCTAGCTCTTTAGCTGCTTGTTTTGGTGCAAATTGGGCAGAATCACTCAGTACCAATCGGCCTCTGGAGCACCACATTTGATAACCTAGCCAAATTAAATAAGCACCTCCGGCCAGTTTTAGTACGATAAATGCTTGCGGAAGTTTTAACATCAGTGCAGCAACACCTAAAGCTGCACAGCTTGCCACAAGGGCAACGCCCAGCAACTCACCCCACATCATGTGCATTGCCTGGCGCACACCAATAGACATGCCCATGGTCAATGCTAATAACATGCACATTCCAGGCGTAATAGAGACAAAAAAGAAAGTGGGGATAAATAGGGTAATCATTGCCAGCGACATATTATGCTCGTAAGTTGTTTATTAAAAAATGCTGAGATCAGTTTAAAGACAGCGATTTCTGTGGTTAGACGTTTTGCAGTTGACTAAAACTGGGAAATGGCTGTTTGTCAGTGCGTTGTAGCCAATTAAATGCAGGGTAATGGCTTTTTCCTTCAATGATATGCAAGGTATAAGCGTGTCGGGTTTTCGATGAGCGGTTCGCTTTGGAAAAATGGGGAAAGCGACCATCGAATATGATTAAACTGCCGGCTTTTACCTCAAGTGCAGTGAAGTCTTCGGCGTTGTATTGATTGTCGGCCAGCGTACTAAATTCTACCCCTAGATCATTTTCTTTACGTTTCATGATTTTTTCAAGGGGAGCTTTGTGCCCACCTGGCAGGCCCCAGAGACAACCGTTTTCAAGAGTGGCATCTTCCAGGGCGAACCAAAAACCCACTACGGATAGAGGGTCTGTATAGAGAAAGCTGGAATCTTGGTGGATATTAACTTCACCGCCAATACGCGGCTGTTTAAAAATATACATACTCTGTAAGAGCCTTGGATCACTAAAGCCTATTTGCTGACAGATTGCTGCTATTTTTGGATCGCAACTAAAAGCTCTAAACACGGTATCTTGTTGGTGCATAGCGTGGCCGAGCTTGTTAATTGCCTGTTGCTTGTCGACAACCAACTTATTTTGATCATCAAAGGCTTCCTCTTCAAAGAAGCAGCGAATTTTATCCCCTGAACTAAGAAAGTAGTCATCGGTATTGCGCTGTTGTTCATTAGTACTAAATACTGAAAAATCAGTGTCAGAAAACTCATCAATTATTTGCACTGCTCGCTCCTGTAGAGATGTGCATTGGCGGCTGTCTTTGAAATTTGGAATTACGCAAAAACCATCTCGCTGATAGTTTACTAACTGTTGCTGAGTTAACATTTCAGGCTCCATTCACTGCTGCATTTTTGTTGCTATTAAAGCAACAAAGCTAATTGAGCACAATAGTTAAGGAGGCTTTGTAAAAGCACATGAAACTATCGTGAATGGCGAAATCCGAGCGCTAGGCGATGCAGCTACCAGTATCTTAATGATAGGTGTGCTGATCGCCAATAAAGATGTCGAAAAACGACAATGCCCAGTAACTGAGTGTTAAAATTTTGCTCAATAAAATCCTACATTCGCGAGTTGGATATCAATAGTATTATCGACAATAACCCTCGAAGGCCGTTTGGTTAGCTGCTTATTTAAAGGTATTACTCAATTCGTTTATCATGACTGTTTTGTTCAGTATATCGACACCGTTTTCTTTGACAGCTAATGATAAATCTGCGTTTTGTCGGGATATGTCATCTATTTCATTGAGGCTTTCAATAAACTGGCTGGCGGTTGTTTGCTGTTGGTTGGTGGCTGCACTGACCTCGAGAGTTTTGCTACTCACTTGACCCATTAACTGGGTGATATTGTCAATGGAATCCCTGGTTACTTGGCTCTCATCGACGCAGTGTAGCGCTTGATCTCTGCTGAATTCCATGGTTTCGCTAAAACCTGTTAAAACAGCTTGTAGCTGTACGATGGACTCTTGAATGTTGCTCGCCGCCTGTTGTGTTCGCTTTGATAAGTTTCGCACTTCATCGGCAACAACCGCAAAGCCCCTACCTTGTTCTCCAGCACGTGCCGCTTCAATCGCAGCATTTAAAGCGAGTAGGTTGGTCTGTGAGGCAATACCATTTATCTCTTCCATCGTCTGATTAATATCATTGGCATTTTCAATCATGCCCTGCGCCGTCTGTGAGGCAGAACCTACATTTTCAGAGAGTGTCTGGATCTTCTGTTGAGTGGTTTGAATAACGCCAGTGGCTTTCTTGCATTCGCTATAGACATCTTCAACTTGTTCATGGGTCTGCGCGATATTATCATTGACGGAAAGGATACTGCTGCTGAAATCAGCAATGGCGTGTGATAGCTCTTGCAGATTGTGCTTCTCTCGCTCAGCCCCTGCAAGTGATTGGATGGCTGATTGATTGAGTTGTTTTGAGATCGAATTTAAACGAGAACCAATATCTATACCCCTACCAAGTACCGTTGTTATTCTGGATTGAAGAAGTTCGCTCTGATAACGGGTAATCGCAGTATAGCCTGTTCCGCAAATGATTTTTCTTGATGGACTGTCGATGCTCTGCGCGAGTGTTTTGGCAAAAGATGGGAATGTTATCAGCTCTTCAGAAAACACCATGAATATACTAGCAATAAATGAAAGTTGAATGGCAACGCTGACAGCGCCATTGTCAAAGTAAAATTGCGCGATTAAAGAGAGTAATAACAATCCGCCAAAAACGCTGTATTTTGCCGCGCTATTGGCGTGGAAGTCGAAAGTAGATTTCGCAGCATTTATCTTAGCGTACTCGCTGGCAGCAGATTCGCAATGTGTTTGGCTAGGTTTTACTCTCACAGATTGATAGCCTGTGACTTTGTTGTTTTCGTAGAGAGGGGTGACATAGGCATCAACCCAGTAGAAATCGCCATTTTTACAACGATTTTTAACGAGACCACGCCAAGCTTTTTTTTGTTTAAGTTTACTCCAAAGGTCATTAAAGGCGGCCTTTGGCATATCTGGATGGCGGACAATATTGTGATCGCTACCGATTAATTCTTCTCGCTCGAAACCACTTATATGACAGAACTCGTCGTTGACGTAGAGAATTTTGCCCTGTAAATCGGTGATTGATACTAACTGCTGTTCACTCGAAAATTTAACTTCTTTGTTGCTGGATAGGGTGGTCATTTAATGGGTAGCCTCATGATGCGAGTGAATAAGTTATCGACGATTGCAAGAATCAGCATCGCTGATAAATCTGATGCCGAGCAAGAAAGCGAGCAGTGGATGATATTAGTACCTGTTTTATAAAAGTAAAACTATAACGCTGTTGATAGCCAAATAAGTAGCATTCATGCAAAGTTAGCGGGAAAGACCTGCCATAATAATCATTGCGTGCCTATTTTGGAGGAGTTTAAGTTTAAAGTTATTTTATGACAGTCAGGAGAATGTCGAAACGGAAAGTTTTTCAATGTGTGAAGAGGAGCGCTAAGTCCTTTCTCAGCGGAGCCGGAGGCTGTTTAATTGAGTATCACTTTTGGTTACGCTGTGTATCTAAATCGGCCAGTGAATCTATGCGCTGAAATTTTTTACGAGAGCCTCTGTAAAGCCATTAATATAAGAGTCTAATCCTCAGTTCAACCAGAGATTGCGCTAAAATATATATATAGGGGTATGAAGTTTCTACAAATATTGTACTCTTACTATTTATTCTATAATTTTTTGAGAAAGTTAAACTGCGGAGCGCTATATGCAAAATTTGAAAGACAAAGTGGTAGTAGTTGTTGGTGGAACCTCTGGTATAGGTTTGGCGGTAGTACAAGCTGCCTCTGCGTTAGGGGCAAGCGTATATGCAGCGGGCAGAACACAAGAAAACATTGATAAAGCTAAGAGCCAGTGCCAGGGCAATGTCAATTTTTGCATTGCTGATACCCATGATGAGGCAAGTTTAAAAGTACTTTTTGCAGCAGCGGGCGAAATTGATTATCTGGTGTCGGCAGCCACCGGTGCTGATCGTACTATTGCGCCTTTCACCGAGCAGAGTGCCGAGCAGTTTTCCGCGGCTTTTCAAAAGTTTTGGGGCTATACCAATGTGGTCAGAAATGGCGAGCCTTTTGTAACAGCGAATGGCTCTATTACATTAGTCAGTGGGACCCCAGCGCGCAAATACAAGCCGGGGATGTCATCTTTAAGTTGCACCGGTGGTGCTGTGGAAGCTTTCATCAAGGCATTGTCAGTGGAAATTGCACCTAAGCGCATTAATGGCGTTTCACCGGGTTTAATTGATACCGCTATGTGGGATGCAATGGGTGAAGAAAAGCAGCAAAAACTAGCGGATATGACTGCGCATATTCCAATGGGGCGCGCAGGTCGGCCAGAAGAGGTTGCACAAGGTGTTATTTTTGCCATGACCAATAGCTATACCACTGGCACTATTGTCGATGTTGAAGGTGGTACCTTGCTCTCTTAAGCGAAAGATTCTTACCAAAAAGCAGTTGAGATATTGGTTTATCTTGGCTGCTTGTACCGCGCGCTCTTGTTCATATCCCTATCTCCTCTGCTGAATTGCATAATATTTAGCTCGCTATTGTCGAATTTAAGTCACTAAGATTTTATTTAAAAAGGATTGCATATATTAGTGTAAATCTTTTACTATATAGTAATGTTAATCACTCGTATTTAGATTTAATAAAATGAAATATACTACATTGTTAGCTCTCGCTGCTGTTGGCCTTTTTTATTCATCACAAGCGCTCTTGGCGTCCTCTGTAGATGATGTTAATAAACAAGTGAACTTAGCACTGCCAAAGTCTGCTCAAGTGCAAAGTGAGATAGATCAGTTGCACACAGAGCAAAATGTACTTGATCAAGAGTTCCTAACATTAACCCGACAACTTGAAGGCATTGAATCTTATAATAGATCATTGGCAGTTAAAATTGACCAGTTGCAGCAAAGCTCACAAAGTCTCTCTTTGCAGTTCGATTGGGTTGCCAATATTGATCGCGAAATAAAACCCTTAATTGAACAGATGCATCATAGTTTAGAGGCGTTTGTCGCTGCAGATATTCCCTTCCTAAAAGAACATAGAACAAATCAAATCCGCCGCTTGGGTGAAGATATTGTCAGCCCTGTTTTCAATATCAGTGTTAAATATCAAAAATTATTAGCGGCATTTGTTGAAGAAGATCAATATGCTCAACAAATGCAGAGCTATCCTGGCAGTGTCAAAATTGACGATCTTGAGACGCAAGTGAACTTCCTGCGCCTCGGTAGAGTTGCATGGTATTACCAGCGCTTAGATGGTAGTCGCTCATCACGTTGGGATAAAGAGCATGGAGGTTGGATTAAGCTCGATGATGAGAGTAATGCGCAATTGAAGGTGGCTATAAATATGGCTACTGATATTGGTGTTCCTAAATTGGTTGATTTCAATTTAGGGAGTATTTCACAGTGAGAATGTTACAACTGCAAATAATGGTTGGATTGCTGCTGTGTTTTAGCGCTGTCATTAATGCCAGTGAAGATATGGCTAATGTGCTTAACAGCGTTAAAAACTCATTGGCGTTGCATCAGGTGCAGGAGGAGCAGCGTTTAGCTAATTTTAAGAAAAAGGGTGCAGATAAACAGTTACAGCTACGAAGGTTGCGTGCAAAAATCTCAAGTAAAAAAGAACAGCAACAACAGTTACAGGAGCAGTTTAGCGCGTTAAATGCGCAAAACTCGTTAAAGAGCGATGAGCTTGTGCAACGTAGCAGCCAGCTAAGTGCGCTGTTTGCTTTTGCTAAAAAATATGCCAAAGAGGCGTCTGAAAAACTGGATGTAGGTTTTTCGCGTGCGCGCTTTCCCGAGCATCAACAATCGCTGGCATTTGCCTATAGTGGGGATGTACCTCAATTACAAGATTTGAAAATGTTGTGGTTGATCTTAATGCAAGAGATGACCGCCAAAGCGGGTATTAATCGCTTTGAGGGTAAAGTAATTAATGAGAAAGGTGCAACAATTGCTACGCAGGTTGTGCAAATTGGCGCTTTTAATGCCATCGATGCACAAGGTAATTATCTCGCGCCCCATGTTAATTCAGGTCTGTTGCAAATTCGCATAGGTGTCAGTGAAGGGTTAAAACGGCAGGCGAGAGAATATCTAAATGGCACTAGCAGCAAGTTAACCATAGACCCGTTAAAGGGCCAATTACTCGATCAACAAAGCCGTACTCCTAACTTTCGCCAGAGAATAGAGCAAGGCGGGATAGTGGGCTATATTATTTTGAGTTTAGGCGCTTTAGGCGTGGTGATTGCACTGTGGCGGGTGCTCTACATGAGTTGGGTGAGCGGCAGTATTCGAGGCGAGCTAAAGTTGCAAAAACAGGCCAGTAATAACCCATTAGGTCGAGTGCTAAAAGCAGTCAAAGGGGGAGAGTCACTCGAGCACGCAGAGTTGCTCATTGATAAAGCCATGTTGTCTGAAATACCTAGATTAGAGCGCTGCCATTCGCTGGTTAAGCTATTGGCCGCTGTAGCACCTTTACTTGGGCTGTTAGGGACCGTGACGGGCATGATTGAAACATTCCAAAGTATTACTCTGTTAGGGACCAGCGATCCCAAATTGATGGCTGGTGGAATTTCACAGGCATTAATCACTACTGTCATGGGGTTGTGCGTAGCAATTCCGCTGTTGTTTTGTCATAGCTTTCTCTCATCTAAATCCCAAGCTATTTTGCAGTTGATTCAGCAGCAGAGCTTAGGTTTGCTCAGTGAATATTTCGCCAATAAAAAGGCATCTACTGAACAAAAGAGAGAAATAGCAGACAATCCGTCTTCTCCTGAGATTGATCATCAGAACACCAATATAACACTTCAAGGTGCTGCGCTTGCTTGAGTTAATGCTAGCCATGTTTGATGTCGTATCCCTACAGCGTTTGTTTGCCGCAGGTGGCGTTGTATTAAGTGTACTAGCGATCATGGCCTTTGTGTTGTGGAGTATGCTGTTCGCGAAAGTTTGGGCGCTAAAAATTGAATTTCCTAAGTTACAAAAAGCACTACAGCGGGATATGAGCCATCGCATACTCAGGCAAAATATGTTGCAAGCGCAGAGGTTGTTAAATCATTCGATGGCGATGATACGCACCACGATTAATGTCTGCCCTCTATTGGGGTTAATGGGAACAGTGGTTGGCATGATTGAAATATTCGATGCAATAAGTTTCAGCGGTGTCGCTAATGCGCAAATAATGGCACGGGCCGTTGCCCGTGCCATACTACCGACGATGGCCGGCATGGTTATCGCAATCAGTGCGATGTTTTTGTTTGTTTATTTACAGCGTTTAGTGGCGGCAAAGCGATTACTTTTAGAGCGATTGTCGATAGAGCTTATCTCGAGTCAACTTACATCAAATAAGCAGGGCGGCATATAGGTATGAGATCTCGCATTAATTTCACAGGTGCCGCTGAAGAGGCGGCTATCGATATGACACCCATGTTGGATGTGGTGTTTATCATGTTGATTTTCTTCATAGTTTCAACCACCTTTGTGCAAGAGCAGGGGGTTGAGATAAATACACCTAGCTCAACATTGGGCAGCGAGCCAAAATCCAAGGGCATTATCATTGCCATAGATGCCCAAGGCCAAGTTTGGTATGACAAAAAAGAAGTGTCCCTTGCGCAAGTCGCCAATACCTTGGTGACTAAGCTGGCAGCAACAGCGAATTTGTCCGTATTGATTAAAGCTGATGAAAATACCCCCACAGGTGATCTTATTCACTTGCTCGATGAGGTGAGAGGGTTGGGAGTGCAGCAAGTAGCGGTCGCTACCAAGGCGTCTTAGTATGAAGCATCTGGTGTTAGCGCCAATGACTGGGCTGTTTGTCCTATTATTGCTGTTACTGATGGTACAACTAGCGGGTTTAGGCACAATTCAGCAACGGGTTATGCCGGTGATGCAAGCGCCTGCCAGCGTTAACATAAGCGAGATTGACTTTAGCCCGACTGAGACTTCCAGTGTTAGTGAGTTTGACCCAGTAGCACTGCCAGAACCTCCTATGGCTCAAGCAGAGATTCCTGAAGTAGAGTTGGAGTCAATATTCGCAGAAGCTGAAGTAGAGCTTTCACTTGCTGAACAGATGATTCCTGAAATAGTCCCTGAGATGGCACTCGAAGATTTATTAGAACCTTTGCTTAGTGGTTCAGTAGTCATCCCTGAACCGGTAATGATTAAGCCAGTAGTGCCTAAAAAGCCGGTTGCTAAAAAAAACCAACCAAAACCTCCAGCAGTCGTTAAACAAGTCATCAAAAAAGTAGCCAAAAAACCGCCGGTTAAAGCCGTTGAAGCGGCAAAAAAAACACGGATTTCGAAATCGACATCGCTTAAAGCATCCGCTATTGAAGCAACGAGTAGCTCATCATCAAAAAAATCGTCACAAGCGGTGAATGGTGGTGGGACATCATCAAAACCTATTTCCCGAGTGCGTCCAAAATACCCTAAAAGAGCCAGAAGAAGAGGGATTGAAGGGGAAGTTGTGATTAGCTTTCTGGTCAAAGCCAATGGTTCGGTCGATACAGATAGCTTGTCTATTACTAGTGCAAGACCTGCGAAAGTATTTAATAAAGCGGTACTAAAAGCGGTGGCCAGATGGAAGTTTTCAAAAGCAGCCCGCGCCTATAGAAATACTCAACGACTGGTTTTTAAGCTGGATAAATGATGAGCATAAATAGGCTACGATTTTCGATAATTTGCTGTGTTATTTTAGTGAGCATAGCTCAAGTTAAAGCAGCGTTAGTGCTTTCTGATGCTGAGCACCAAGTGCTCACTGGCGCTGTGAACAGTATAAACACTCATCAAAGCTTGCAAGCCAGGCAGGCGCTGCAAGTGTTTAATGAAGAAAGGCATAGCAAATATGCACATGCACTTAGTTGGCAGATATTGGGTAATCTCGCTTTTAGTGAAAAA
>Ga0209396_1000594_pt1 | contig 42329 bp, 42 predicted proteins | sample GOMGulsemesocosm_6_FD_184638 | JGI IMG/M metagenome (GOLD analysis project Ga0209396, IMG submission 184638) | Methane-oxidizing microbial communities from mesocosms in the Gulf of Mexico - GOM8C Gulf of Mexico (SPAdes) (version 2) | ecosystem: Environmental > Aquatic > Marine > Cold seeps...
TCAAGCCGCAATTGGCGCAACCAAAAAGCACTTGTTTAAAGCTATGTTGGCTGAAACTAGTTTGTTGATGTTTATGTCTATAATATTTGCTTTGGTGCTTGCTAAGATTGGTTTTATTGTTATGCAGGAACATTTCGCCCTGATATTGCCTAGAGTTAATGAGTTATCTTTTAACCCGATTACCTTTGGTAGTGCTGTGCTGGTTACCGTGGTATTTGCGTTATTTTTCGCTAAATTAAGTACCCGTATGATCAACTACCGAGCACTAAATACCACACTACAAAGTAGTGGTAAAGGTAGTGGTTTACAAGTATCTAAAAAGACTCGTCAGGTGTTAATTGCCAGTCAAGTAGCATTAGCTACGGTATTGGTTTTTGCTAACTTTAGCTTGCTTAAAGATGCCGTTAAAACTATCAACGCACCGATCGGTTTTACGACAACAAATATTTCAACCTTAATATTGAACTTTGCATCATCAACAGACTTTCCAACTCAAGAAGAAGCAACCCCCATTATGGCAGATATCATGGAAAAACTTGAAGCCTTGCCTCAAGTGGTATCAATTAGTCAAGAACGTTCACCACTTGATGGCTTTAGTGTTAGAGCGTTAACCGATGTTGCCAGCAACGAAAGATATACGCCTTTTCTAAATGGTGTTAGTCATACTTATTTCAGTATGATTAAGCAGCCGTTAGTACAAGGTGATAACTTTACCTTAGTCGATCGCAAAGATGGTAATAATGTGATGATTGTTAACCAAGCTTTTGCAAAACAATTGAAAGCTGATGGCGATGTTATTGGTATGCAAATATCGACAGGTCGTCCTGAACCTCATAAAATCATTGGTATTGTAAAAGATATTGCTATTCCTAATGCTACGCCGATAGGTAGCGAAAATGCGGATGCAGGAGTACCAAGAGTTTACATACCTAATAGACTGGGTAATCAAATGTTTATGATTAAGGTTAAGCCTGGTATGTCTGTTAGTCGTGAGCAACTGGGTGAAGTGTTAGCCGATGTTGACTCAAGATACTCTGTGTATAGTTTCGATGCAGCTGATGACATACTTACTCAAAGCTTGTTTGCAGAAATTACTACGGCTGTAACTACAGCAGTATTGGCAAGTCTGGTGTTTTTGCTCGCAGGTATAGGTCTATATGGTATTTTGAGTTACGGCACCCAGCTTAGACGTTTTGAACTTGGCGCTCGCATGGCAATAGGTGCAACACGTAAGCACCTAGTTTCTATGATTGTTGGTGATAACACTAAAGCAGTATTGATTGGTTTTTTTGGTAGTGTTGTGTTGTTCGCTCTTGCCTACATAGGGTTAAGTGAATACATTCAGCCTTTCCTAACTTGGCAAGTATTACCTATGATAGTGGCTACTTTAGTATTGATTATTTTGGTGACTTTGTTTGCCTGTTACTGGCCTTTAAGACAATACATTAACAAGCCGGCGATATTTAGCCTGCGAGGTAGTGATTAAGCTCCAGCTTCTTTAGGTTATTATTTAAAGAAAGAGTTTAAGTAAATACATAAAAGTAAAAACGATAGCGTAAGCTATAGGTTAGGAAGGTAGCCGTTATCGTTTACAATAGAGAAGGGTGGGCCATGCCCACCTTTTTATGTTCAGGATGAACGATATGTCACAATCACATGTATGTAAATGAGTGACGATAATATCTTTATTGTATTTATCCAATCATTTAAGGTGATTTTTTGAATCATTGGATAAATACAAAAGCACATATTTAGCTTAAACTATGGCTCTGAGTAGCCAGAATTCGGCTTATTTACTCGAAATTCAAGGGATAGAAGAGTTTCAATGACAATACCTATAATTAAAGTGCAGCAGTTGAACAAAGTATTCAGCACAGATGACATGATCACCCATGCACTGCAGGGCATAGATCTTGAAATTCAACAGGGAGAGTACATTTCAATTTCAGGTCCCTCAGGTTGTGGAAAGTCTACCTTGTTATCTATTATGGGGCTGCTGGATTTTGCTACCACAGGAAAGCTATTTTTCGAAGGTGTCGATGTCAGTCAGCTCAGTCTAGAGCAAACTGCTGCTATCCGAAATCAAAAAATTGGCTTTATCTTTCAGCAATTTAATTTGATAGATGAATTGAGTGCCTATGACAATATTGCGCTGCCTTTACGCTACGCGAAACAACCCGCGAGTGATAAAAAAATAAAGGAAAAAGTGGATTATTGTTTAGATGTAGTCGGTATGACTTCAATGGCTGCACGTAAACCAACACAACTCTCTGGTGGCCAGCAACAATGTATTGCTATTGCCCGCGCTCTGGTAGCTGAACCCTCTATCTTGTTTGTGGATGAACCGACGGGAAATCTAGATTCAAAAAGTGGTGACCAGATCATGGCAACGCTGGAATCGTTAAATAACCAGGGAACTACCCTTTGCGTAGTAACCCATGACATACGTTATGCTGAAATGGCCAAACGTAAGGTGTATCTGCTGGATGGCCAGGTATTAGGTCAAACTAACCTAGCGCAACAAGGCGTGTTTTAAGTACAGTTTAACTGGTGTGTTTCATTTCATCATCGTATATATGTAAACTATTGAATGCAGCTTTTGTTTTATTGATCATTTAATAACGAGTTTAGCTGCTGCTTTGAATTATCGAGTAAGTGTAGCTTCTGTTTATCGTTACTATGGCTAGGCCCATGACTAATAATTGGTTTTAGTACTTCCATTTTCGCATAAGAAAAAACATCAACACCTAGCTCCTGAATCTTTTTTTGGTAATATTCAATTTCTTTTTCGTTTTTTGCTCCACCCGTCGTTACAGAAAGTAAAACACTTTTTCCTGACAATAGATTATTACTGCCATAAGCATAGCCACGGCTAATAACCCTTTCAATCCAACCTTTCAGCATTGCAGGGTAGCTTCCCCACCATAATGGAAACTGTAAAATCACCAAGTTTGCAGCTAATAATTTACTTTGTTCCTGCGCAATATCATGACTAAATAGTGCTTGCTGGTAAGAAATTTCTTGTTGTTTAGGCAAACTCAAAGGAACAGTTGTTGATATATTTGGAAAGTCAGCAGGGCTTAAAATAGGATTAAAGCCTATTTGGTATAAGTCAGACGTATTTACATGCCAGTTAAACTTATGTAGTAATTCAATCGCTTGAGTTCGCAAAGCAAAGTTGAAAGATTGAGTATATGGATGGGCAGTAACTAATAAAGCATTTTTCATACAAGTTTCTCATAAAATAAAACCTCACTTTATGAAAAATAGCTAAAACCTACTAATGAACTCTTTTAACTTACGTGAATACTATTCATACATCACTTGTGGATTTAGAATATAGATGAGCACTGTGCATTAGATAAATTCATTATAATAAGCCCATTAACCAATTTTTTAATAAGCGAATGTTGGGATCATTCTTACGACGTTTATGCCACGCAAAATAGAAGCCGTCATCAGAAAAAACGATTGGCTTATCACTTAATTTAACTAATTCACCACTTTTTAATTCATCACGAATTAATGTTTCACCCAACAAGGTTACGCCTTGTCCGGCGATAACAGTTTTCAAAATTAATATCGAATGTAGGAAGTACTGAATATTATTATTAACTAGCTCAAGGCCTTGCTCTTTGAACCAATCTTGCCATAAATCGACCGTTTCAATATCTATTAATGTTGTTTCTTTTTGCCATTCACTAGGGGAAGTGCTCAGTTTCTTCGCAAGTTCTGCATTAGCAACAGGATAATAGACTTCGTTTTTTAATTGAATACATTCGTAAGAAATATGGTCAATGGGGTGGTCGTATAAAATAACGTCTAAGTCTAATGCTGTAATAACATCGCTGCAACTTAACATTCGTAAACGAATATCAAGCTCTTTATGGCGCTGATACAAACCATTTAGTTCAGGTGTTATTCGATGAATAGCAAAAGTGCTACTTACACCAAATTGCAAAACGTTATCGTGATGGCCAATTAACTCTTGAGTAGCAGAGATAAGTTGCTCGATACTTTGATTAACCTTCTGTGCATAAAGTTGTCCTGCAGGTGATAACTTTAAAACTTTCCCTTCACGGAAAAAAAGCTTTTGCCCGAGAAACTCTTCTAAGTTTTTAATCTGATGACTGACAGCACTTTGTGTAATGTATAACTCTTTCGCAGCACTACTAAAGCTTTGGCTTCGTGAAGCTGCCGAAAATGCTAATAACGACTTTAAAGGAGGTAGTTTTCTAAACATGAAGAACACCTAGTATGAATTATATTCATGACTATACGCTTTATTTCATTTATTGAAAGACGTAAGAATTTACTAAAATAGCTGTCAATCTATATTACCGAGAAGTCACCTTCCTTATGAAGTTAATCAATCTATTCTTTTTATTAACCTTACTACTAATTAGTCGCGATACAGCAGCAGAAGAATCTATTACTCAAACGAACGCAAATGAAATTACCTTAGACGGTAAAGTTAATGAAGCAATTTGGTCTACAGCAAAAACATTTTCATCTTTTGTTGTTACATCTCCTGATACCGGGGTAAAACCTAAAGTGAATACCACCGTAAGAATCATTACGACTGATGACGGTTTATATATCTCTTTTGAAAATCAACAAGATAAATCGAAACGCTCAAGAAAATATAGCGGTAAAGATCAGCACAGTTCAGCAGACTTTAATGTGGTATCTATCGATTTTTCAGGACAAGGAGACACGGTATACGAATTTGTGACGACGCTAGGAAACGGTAGTATGGATGGCGTTTACTCAAGAGGCAGTAATTTTGATGACGACTGGGAAGGTGCATGGGATTTTAAAGTCTCTGAAGACGAAACCAACTGGTACAGTGAAATTTTCATTCCTTGGGCAATAGCTCCATTTCCTCTCGCTAATAAAAGCAATTCAAGTGAAATAAAACTCCATTTTTCAAGATATAATATTGGAGAAGGAGAGGCTTATTCTTTTCCTGATACATCATCATCGCGAGCTAACTTTATGCAGTCTCTATACGGTGTAAAAGTCAACAAACCTAAAACATCCACTATGCAAATTTTTCCATATAGCTCACTGACAGAAGATTTTAATAAAAAGGAATCGACACTAAAAATTGGGGCTGATTTATTATGGAAACCAACCGTAAATCAACAAATAACGGCGACTATCAATCCTGATTTTGGTCAAGCAGAAAGTGACGAGTTAATTGCAAATTTTTCAGCGGTTGAAACCTTATATAGTGATAAACGTGCTTTTTTTACAGAAAATCAAAGCTTATTTGATATTAAAGGTAATAACTTTGAGATGTTAAATACACGACGTATAGGAGGTAACTCTGATGGTAGTAATAGTGAACCATCTGATATCCTTGCCGCCGTTAAATACCTCAATACCAATCAAGAGATAGACTTTGGCATGATGGGCGTGCTTGAAGATGATAGCAGCGATGCAAAAGGCAAGCAGTTCCTCAGTACTCGTTGGTTATACAAAGGTGAAAAAGGTTATGTAGGGCAAATAGTTAATTGGGTTGACCGTGCAACAATAAACCGTAGTGTCGTTAGCTCAGCAATAGATTATGGCTATGACGAAAGTAACATTAGTATTGATGGTGCATTCTTATATTCAAAAGTTAAAGAGGAAATATCTTCAGACGGTTTAGGGGGTACATTTAACCTTAATTATCAAAACAATCGTCTATGGAAAACAGCTATGAAACTCACCTGGCTGGACGAAGATTTAAGCCTAAATGACATGGGGTATTTAGCTAGAAATAATCTACGTGAGTTTAATTTATCGAGTGATTATTTATTGATCCCAAACGGTGAAAATAACATCTTTAGACAAATTGACTGGCATGGTTCGGCATCGTTCTCTAACAATTTTCAAGGTGAACGTTTGCCCGTAACATATACCGCCACCATGACAGCAAAAACACAAAGTAGCGCCAAAATCGTCACGAAAATTAACTATGCCAGCTCCGGTTATGACGACCTTATTTCTCGTGGCAATGGCAGCGTAAAACTAACCGACAGACAAGATTATTTAGTTCAATATGTCAGCCCTTATTCTGGAGACTTTCACTACGAACTTGGTTTAAATTACTTACAAGAAGGCATTAATGGCTGGGCTAATAGTATTAAAATATCTGCTGACTATGCGCTAACCGATCAAACCATCTTTTCAGGTAGCATATCTCGATTAAACAGTGATGACTGGTTAATAGGGAATTCTCAAGGTAAATTAACGAGTTATCAACGTACCTATGACCAGTTTAGCTTTAAGGTTCTTTGGTCAATGTTTGAAAATCAAGAGCTTAGTATCAAAGGACAGTGGTACAGCATTGAAGCTGAAAACGGAAAAAACGTTGCTTTTACTCATAACGAAATGAAAAAATTAGCGTTTGCCAAACAAGAGCCTAACTTTAAGCAAAGCCAATTAACCTTACAACTTCGTTACCGTTACCGTTTTGCCCCTTTATCAGATGTGTATTTAGTATATGCAAGAAATGGCAGTTACTTTGAGGAAAGTCAGCAATTTACCCCTCATAGCGATGTTATAAAAAATCAATTTGAAAACCCAGATGTTGACTTAATAATGTTTAAAATACGTTACATGTATTAGCGCGTTAACAGAGGACTTTCTAAGATTATTTTGATAGACAATAGAAGACTTGGGGACTTATATTGTCATTGTCTATTTATTATTACTTTTCTAAAAATCATCACTCGTTAACCAAGTCCCAAAACCTAGAGCTGATAATAGAAAAAATGTAATAATATAAGGTGAATACGAAGATAGGGTATTAATAAAAAAAAGATCCTCACCTAAGCTAATGAGTAACGGAATAGCAACTGCGAGTGCTAGAAATACGGCTATTACCATTAGTTTCAGTCGAAACTTATTCTTTGCTTTTATATTATTGATAATGTCATCAACAAACTGCTGATCAATTAGTCGTGTATGGTATTGTAATAACGACGTTAAAAATGAGTCATCGTTGCTTTTCATGGTTACATTCCCTCAATTTTATTGTTTCATTTTTGCAATTTAAGCATTGCTTGGTTGTTGATTATTTACTTTATCCATTAACTTCTGTTTACCTCGGTTGATATGTGATTTTATCGTACCTAAAGGAAATTTAGTGACTACGCATATTTCTTGATGACTCATACCTGCACTGATTGATAATGTAATACAAGTTCGCTCTGCTATATCTAAGCATTCCATTAAGCGCTCGATGATCAAATCTTTTTCAATATCTTCAACTTGCGCTTCTAAAATAGAGAAGTCAAAGCCTTCAATCTCATGTTGATGGTAAACCTTTTGCTTATATTTTAAAAAACAATTGTAAGCAATTTTATGTGCCCAAGTGCTGAAAGCCGACTTACCTAAAAAGGTGTCAAGGTTTTGGTAAATTCTTAAAAATGCTTCTTGAGCAATATCATCGGCGGTTGCTTGATCTCCTGCCGTTAATCGGCGTAAAAAATGACGTATAGCGCCCTGATACTTTTTAATTAATGTTGCAAAAGCGTGCTGATCACCGTTACTGATCACTCGAGCAATAAGTGTATTGTCATCCACCATTATTTATTACTCTATCTACGCTTCATCTTGGTTTGTTTTCCAGCAAATAAAGAAAGCAGCTCCTAATAATAATGGAAACATTCCGATAGCGAGGCCTATACGTATTTCACTAAAAATTAAACCAGCAAAGATACAAGCTAAACCAATACTGACGAGCGTCAAACCACGTCTTAAATCGATAATTTTTTGTGATTTATACGTCCCTAGTTTTTCTAATAATTCAGGAGTAATACTTTCTCCTTTATCGAGCAATTGACGAATAGTTAATTGAACTTCTTTTTTGTTTTTTGTACTTGAAATGACATTGATAATTACCATTAAGGTAAAACAAATCAGACCTGAAATTGGTATCCATAAATCAGACATATACTTTCTCACTTAAATTAAAATTTTGTTTATTGTATTACTTAGATACCGAAGAAAAGGTATTTAGATGCAAAGTATGACTTTTATTTTATTTTTAGTAAAAGTAGTCGGTGAATTGCGTTATTAATAGACTTAAATAAGCATCATATAAAGAGTAGAACAATGTATTTATTCTACTGCTATACATTGTCCATTTCTAATTTTTTATTATTAATTTCAACATAAGTAAAAATGTTTTTATATAAAAGAGTTTATTAAACATGGGTTTAGTTGCTATATAAAGTTAAAAACATAATAAATAATAATCTTTTGCATCTAAATTTAATTATCGGGGTATCTAAGTTGTAGTCATATCGATTTTAATTGATGTGAAAGCAGAATTATCTAAATGATGAATGTCCCTTTAAGATAAACCTGCTTTTTTATCATGATAAATATTATCGTTATTTCAAAAATATATCGACTCAAGGCATCTATGTTGAAAATACTTCTTTGTAGGTACCGGCTTGAGTTCGATGAAACGTAACTAAAGAGAGCAAATTATGATAACTAAATATTTAGTAAAAATAGTATCTATTACAATGACAACAATTTTATTACAAGGGACTTCGGTTGCTAATGATGCTAAGGAATTGACGACTAAAATAGATAAGTTATTGGTTGAAAAATTTCAAGCTAATAACACTGGTGCTGTTTTCTTAGTTTCCAAAGATGGTGTTCCAATTTACAGAAAAGCATTCGGTAAATCTAACCTTGAGTTAGAAGTTGATATGAAACCTAGCAACGTATTTCAAATAGGCTCCATGACTAAACAATTTACATCAGTTAGTATTTTGATGTTACACGAACAGGGCAAACTAAATGTAAACGATAAGATTACTAAGTATTTACCTGATTATCCAAATGGTAAAAACATTACCCTTCATCATTTATTAACACACACGAGTGGTATCAAAGATTATACAAAAATGAAAAGTATAAGGCCGCTTGCAAAAAAAGATTTTTCACCTAAAGAGCTTATCGATTTTTTCAAAAATGCACCGGTAGACTTTAGTCCAGGAGAAAAATTTAAGTATAACAATTCAGGATATATAATTTTAGGTCATATTATTGAACTAGCATCTGGTGATACATATGAAAATTTTGTTGAAAAACAAATTTTTGAAGCCGCGAAAATGAAAGACTCTAGATACGCGAATGATAGTGAGGTTATCAAAAATAGAGCTTATGGATATCATAACCGTGGCAAGTTCACTAACAGGTTTATGCTTAGTTTAACAATTCCTTATGCAGGGGGATCGTTAATGTCCACAGCAGACGATATGTTAAAATGGCAAGAAGCTATAAATGATAATAAATTGTTAAAAAATAGCACGATAGAAAAAGCTTTCACAAAGCATACGTTAAATAATGGAGAGCAATTAACTTATGGTTACGGATGGCACTTAAAAGACCTTGCGGGCGTACCAACGAGAGAGCATGGAGGAAGTGTTTTTGGATTTAAATCTATGGGCGTTTACGTTCCTAGTTTAGATGTGTATGTTCTAGGGCTTACTAATTGTGATTGTATTTCACCGACTCAAATTACAAGAGATATTGCTGTAATGGCTATCGATGCAAAAATTTAAGTCAATAGCGCGAATATCTATTAGAGAATTAGGCTGGCGTTTTAAGTTATGACATCCTAATTCTTATTATCTTATTATCTTATTATCTTATTTTTTCTTTAAGGGGGCTTTCATATATATTGCGAGTAAAGCAAGTGATAAGCTTCATAACATATATAAATGAGAGTCTTATTAATCACTCAATTGAACGCCACTATGAATTAGGATTACCGTGTGCAGCTACCGAAACAGGTTATATGTGGCCAAGTATCATTATGGGATTATTCATTTTTTTACATTTATGCTTTTATTCTTTCGAAAAAATATGACTAAAACTTTTAAGTAAGCCTAAGCAAGCTTAAAAGTAAAATACTTATAATCAGTTTTTAGCGTTGGGTAGTTAGGAGATAGTCGTTGTGGAAAACATTAAATTATTAACTGTTGGTTCTGTCATCGTATTATTACACGTATTGATGAATGTCCACATATCGAAAGAAATTCATCAATGGGTGCCTTCTCTTCAAAAGCGTGTGGTCATGTTCTTGTGTGTTTGGTTTATTCCTTTTATTGGGGTCGCTATTGCTTACAAAACTCTGGATTTGGATTGGTTTAAACGCAAAAGCAAAAAGTCTTCATCAGGGCAAAGTTCAATAGGTGGTGCTTTTCTCGAGGTAGATTCTATTTTCAATCCTGGGCAAAAACATGTAATAGCAGCACAACAAAAAGAAACTATCGAAAAAAGAGAAGACGGCGACATGTATAAAAAAGACAGGCCAGACTTAAATAAATTACCATCAGAAAATGTTTCTGGTAAACAGAGCTAAAATCGTAATTAATATCTCGAATAACTATGACAATAAACATTAATACCTTTACCAAGCTGCAGCATAACGGTGATCATATACATGTAGCCTTTTCGTCTCCACAACGAGTGATGAGCTCTGCTATATTGAACGGTGGCTTGATTAAAGCAGATCATATTGTAAATCTAAAAGTACCCCAAGATTCATCCTCTTGCGAAGCTCCAGATAAGAGTCTACGCGATTATGCTAAAACTCAAGGCTGGGAAGGTAATGTTATCGGCATGATGACAGCGGCATCGATGAATTCACTTTGTATTGAGCAAACTTGTGTAGAGGGTGTTGATCTTACAGTACTGGTCACTACTGGAATAAATAACGCTCGGCGTGCAGGAGATAAAGCTGACGTACAAGAGTTATTAGGCATGCCAGAAGAGGCCGGAACCATCAATCTCATATTAATTTGTTCAGCTAGGTTAACAGATGCAGCCATGTTAGAAGCCGTTATGGTTGCTACAGAAGGCAAGGCTGCTGCCTTGCAGGAGGCCAATGTATTAAGCCCCATATCTCGTAGAGTAGCAACAGGGACTGGGACCGATGCTATTGCTGTTGTCAGTGGAGATGGCCCACAAAAAATAGAATTTTGTGGCAAACATTTATTGCTCGGTGAATGGATTGGACGCTTAGTTATAGCCGCGATTACACGTTCATTTTCAACTTAATATTGTGTTAGCAATATTAAGGGCATGGAAATAATTTGAGTCATTTTGTATTAAACTTAAAACCTACATATAAGTTTCTGGCGGTGGCTTATTTTCCAATTGTTATATAAGTAGTTATTTTTCTCTACTTGAAGATAGTCACATAAATGCTTTAGTTCGTCTGTATATGTTGTTTCACTTCACTGACAATAATTACTTCCGTTTGTATTTATTCGAAGTTATAAACTATTCACCTCAATAAATTTATTAAAGCTTTAATTTTCTCTTTCTTAAGTTCCTTTGCCGTAATTCTTCCTTACATAGTTGGTAACTATAAAGGGACTCAAGAGGTTGATATAAATCCAATATTTTGTTTTTATATTTTACGTTTAATTATGCAGGCTTTACTGTATATTCATTTACCTTGGACTAAAGAAAGCAATATATGAACGATTTTAGTCGACAAGTTTTAGTCTATTAATGAGACGTTTTTGTAAGGTACAGTATGAAGATTGTGATAATGCGGCACGGACAGCCCGAAATGGATTTAGATTCGAAAAAAAAAGACAGGTTGTCGCCGATTTGTATGGGAAAAATAATTGATGATTATGAAGTCGTAGGCTTGAACTCTTCTAGACAACCACCACAGTTAGCTGTGCAAGTTGCTAATAGCTGTAAAGTTGTTATTAATAGCGACTTGCCTAGATCGATAGCTTCTGTTCAAATGCTTGGTTTAGAAGATATAGGGTCTACGGATGAAACCTTTAGAGAGTCAAGTCTCCCATATTTGAATTGGACAAAACCTCGATTTTCATTTTTTTCTTGGGCAATAATTTTTAGAATTGCTTGGTTGTTTGGCTTTTCTACTAATGGTGAATCGATTAAATGTGCTAAGAGTCGAGGAAAAATTGGAGCCGAAAAACTTCATCACCTAGCATATGAAAATGATTCTGTATTACTACTTGGTCATGGAATAATGAATCGACTTGTCGCAAAAGAATTAAAAAATCTGGGATGGATAAAAAAAGAAAACACCGGTGAAAAATACTGGTCATATAAAGTATTTGAATTTGAAAAATAATAAAACCAACTAATAAATTGATATTTATCGTTTTTGTGAAAATTACCAAAAGGTGAATTCGGCTATTTTTCATTCCGGTCAGCATTTTATCAAACTGTTTTTTTCTGTATAAATAGTTGTTAAATTTATTATTTTGTAATAAAAATTAGATATTAGCGACTATGAGTTTACTTACTTTAAATTAAGGCTTATTACAAATGAAAAAAGTATTTAGGTTGTTATTGTTGTTAATGGTGGTATTTGCTCTTTATGCTGGGTTTTCTTCTCAAGAATGGTCCTACTCTATAGGAATTATAGCTTTTTGCTCCTTATGTTTTCTTAGTACTTTAAATGGCAAACGATCGTCAGGTTCAATACGAACAAGTAAGTCATCTTCTACAGTGGTAGGGGCCAGCGTAACTAGCAATACCTCTTCAGGTTCAGATTGCGGTAGTTCTGATGGTGGTTGTTAAAACATAACAAAACGATCAAGAGAGAAATTTACAGTTGGCTGTTTTCACTTGGTTCTACATTCTAACCAAGAATAAATTATTCCTGAGCAGGGTGTTTTATTTCTATCGATAGGAGAGTTAAATGAGCATATTATTGGAATTTATACCTAGTATTTTCGTGGCATTAGCTTTTGATTTTATTCTGTATATAACTGGGGCTGGTGTTTTACGGGTTATTTCTTTCGGCTTATTAAAGTATCAAATGCTTAGTTATGATGAATATAAAGAGCAAAAAAAGAAATCTCAAATAGGGTATTTCGTGCCATACATAGTAGGAATTGTGTTTTATGTTCTATGTATTGCATCAATTGCTTGGCTTTATTAAGCGAAACCTAGCACAAGTTTGAAGTGCAACAATCGTTTCAAACGGAACTGTTGTTTTGCTTCTGCTGCGTTTCACATTATCGTTAACCATAATTTGGCCGCGTAGCAGGCCGTTATGTATTTAAAAAGAATTAAACATGATTTCACAAATACTCTTCATAATAGGTGCTTCTATATTCGGTATACTTGGCTTTTTGCATCTGATTTTTACTTTTTTTACGAATAATTTTAATCCGTATAACTCTGCTGTAACTAAAGCAATGAAAAGCAGTTCTCCTCTTCTAACTAAAGAAACAACAATATGGCGTGCTTGGGTAGGCTTCAACGCTAGTCATAGCCTAGGCATGTTATTTTTTTCCGCTATTTATATTCCTTTAGCTTTATCACATATGCAATTTATTGCCAATAATAGTTGGTTTGCAGTATTGCCTTCTATTGTTGGTATTTCATATTTACTTTTAGCGAAAAATTACTGGTTTAAAATTCCATTTTTTGGCATTCTACTTTCAACAGTCTGTTTTTTAGGTGCTTTTGTACTAATTAATATATAAAAATAAATTTAATCAATAAAAATACAGTTGGCTGTTGCCACGTTGGTTAGCATTTTAGCCAATATTTATTTACCTCTTAACGAGGTGTTATACGCATAAGGATATAAAGTGAAAAAAGCTCTAATATTACCATTAATGTTTTTTACATTGTCAGCGCCTATCATGGCACAAGAATCACCAGTAGATGAAATGTTCCGAGTTATGTCTATGGACAAACAAATGGTAGGCGGGTTTGAGGCAATGTTGCCAGTGATAGACCAAATGACTGCTAAGTTCAGGTTAGATAATGAAGGAAAAAAAGAACTTCGGGAAATTTTCCGTACTTGGTTTAATGAAGATATTGACCGTTCTAAGATTATGAGCGAAATGAAACAACTCTATTCGCAAGCTTTTACTGATGAGGAAATTAGTGAAATAACAAAATTCTACCGAACATCAGTCGGTAAAAAGTTCTTAGAAAAGTCTACGCAATTAATGCAATTAGCTGCACAGATCGGTATGAAAGAGGCACAATCTAAACAAGTAAAACTTATGGAACGTGTAACTCCTTTTCTTGAAAAACACAGTATCAAGCAGTAAGCGTAAACTGGGTCCTCAAACAGGTGTATTTAGTGGTTACATCTGTCTAAGTCTATTTCAGTCAATTATTATGCGCTGGTTCGCAAGGCGCTATTAAATAAGGTGGTATTAAATTGTCTCACTCAGAAACAAATTGCCTCTGTGGTGCTGTAAAAATAGTAGCAGAAAAAATTAATCCTAAGTTTACAGTGTGCCATTGCCAATCTTGTAGAACTTGGGGTGGTGCTCCATTTTTTGCTGTGAAGTGTGGTATTAACGTAAAATTTGAAGGTGAGGATAATGTTAAAATGTACGAATCATCATCTTGGGCATCTCGTGGTTTTTGCAGTGAATGTGGAACTCATTTGTTTTATAAATTTAAAGCAACTGGTGAATATAATATGCCAGTAGGTATGTTTCCAAACTTGAAAGGGTTGGAAATGGATATGCAGTATTTTAGTGATATGCGACCTAGTTATTATTGTTTTTCAAATGAAACAAAAGAAATGACTACAGCTGAAATAATGGCTTATTTTTCAGCGGGGGTATAATTAACAATAGATCAAATTAGTAAAACGGTAAATTAAGAGCTGTTTAGCAAAATGGTACAAGAGCACACCACGATTCCGTTAACCCATTAATAACACTTAGGTTGGCGTTATGGGGTAACTTCCCTTTGTTTTCACAGTTCTCTGCGATATTGTCTTCAACAATGGCAAAGTAACTACAGAAATTATTAATATGTTTACAAACTATTGTTCATACGTCGATTCTAGTTTCATGCTAATCTCCGCTCAATAAGTACTTAAAGAAAAGACTAAATTGTTGGTTAGCGTTTATTTCTTGTACATTTTAGTTAACGATTACTTAGCCTACTATTTAGACGTTTACACTCTTAAATATTATTGAGATACCTGCATGATAGATTTTACAATTTTACCTTTGTTTTTTACTGCTATTTTCTTTTTAGCTATTTCGCCAGGTCCTGATTTGGTTCTGATTTCAACTTATTCTTCTACGAAGGGCTTTAAAGCGGGTTTAATGATTTCGACAGGTGTATTTTGTGCAGGAATCTTGCAAACGTTACTCGTTGCATTTGGTTTAGGACAATTGATGCAATCTATCCCTATGTTTGCAAATGCTATAAAAATACTTGGTGCGTTATATTTAAGTTATTTAGGTGTGAAAATGTTATTTAGTTGGTACCGAAACAACCTCAAATGTGGTCAAGCTAAAGCAGATGAAAATGTAACTAATTTCAGTCTTATGAATAAAGGTTTCTTAAATAATTTGCTTAATCCAAAGGCTTTATTGTTTTTTAGTTTGTTTTTACCGCAATTTACCACTGGCACTGGCTTACTTTCAGTTCAAATTTTAATATTAGGGTTTATGTTAAGTTGCTTTGCTTTATTAGTTAATAGTATTTTTTCTATAACATTTAGTAAGTTTGGTAAATTAGTTGGTAATAGATTAAATTTAGGTCGTCACTTAGATGGTCTGTTAGGTTTTATTTTTATAGGTCTGGCAACTCGCTTAGCTACTAGTAAGTAACGATGTACTAAAAATACATTTAAAAGGACAAATAATACTTGGCTACTTTTTGTCCTCAGATATTTTAGCCGACGAGATCTTATCCCTTCAGTGGGGGATGTATAAAACGGAGTTCACAATTGAAATTTAGAAAGTTAGTCGGCGTATCTAGTTTAAAATAGTTTACCGTAAATATTTCCTTTCAAGGCGAAGGTCGAAATAATAGTATGCACTACATATAAGTTTATTCATTCTCTTCCAAATCCAGTAACTCACCGGGATTACACTTTAAGGCTTCACAAATCTTTAAAAGCGTAGAGAACCTAATTGCTTTTGCTCTTCCGCATTTTAATTTAGATAAATTAGCGATTGTTACATCAACTTGTGCTGATAATTCAGTTAGCGTCATTTTTCGTTGAACAAGTAACAAGTCAAGATTTACTTTTAGTTTCATATATATTGTCAAACCTATCAAGATTAAAGTTGTTATCTTAAGTGAGTCAATTATATTAACACGCATCGATTAACGATAAAAGAGCGTTGCTATTCGATGTGCTATTATGTATATTAATTGACAACTACAGTATGGAGAAGAGTATGTGGATAATAATTTTAACAATCATTTTTGTATTTTTTGTCTCGACCGTTACATGGTTAAGTTACTACCTTGGCCGCACCAAAACTGAAAACCCGAACATCACAGGACTTATTGGTTTTTTCCTGTCTTTTGTTCCACCTATTGGCTTAATTTATTTGGTTATACTGTCTTTGAAAGAGGAAGTTGCCACAGTATGAAGTTATAGATTAGCTTTTATATCCTGTAAAAGTGTATACAAGCTAATTAAACGAAAACATGCGTGGAATCACACTTTATTGACGTTAAACTAACGATAATTGTTTGCTTATTATGGCTTTATTCTTGAAAAAAGGAGTATGTTAAAATTTTAAAACTTGCTATAAAACTTGTTAAAGTTCCTATTTTATTCTCCTTACTAATTACTCCGATTCGTTTTGGTTTTGAGTTAGCTGGAGTTCCGAATATTTACGTTTTTTTAATCGGTTTACTTTGGTTAACGATGGCATATTCTATTTATTGGGGGGTTAAATTAGCTGATCAAGAATATCCGTATAGAACTCTTTTATTATGCCTGCTTATCCTATCCCCTATATCTAGAATTCCGGTATTCATACTATGGTGGATTACTAAAACTTGGGAGTTAGGAACGCATTATGATATTTTTGATAATTGGAGCCAAGCCTTAATTGGACAACTATTTTATGGCTCACTTGTTCAAATTATTCCTGGCTTTATTCTAGGATCTTTGACGCTTGTTATTATACGAATGAAAGAAAAATAAAATATTACCTTAAAGAGCAACGAGTAATTAAACATCTACAAATATCTTTGGCTTATATTTATTACTCATTATGATTAGCTCCACTAACAAAGCCAGCAATCCTGCTCATTGAGCCGTGACATCATCCTGCTTAATAGATAAAACGAGATCCCGCTTATATAATCAACTGTCACTACTTAGAACATCGGGCTTTTACAAAAGTTTTACATTGGCATACTTTAACAACTGCTATCGTGTTATTTCACTATTCTAACTCGGCAAAGGGACGCACATAATGCGATCTGTTTATTTAGCAATAACAATGTTTGTTACACTAATTTCTTTTTCTAATAATGTATTAGCCTTAGAAAAACTCGCTCATGATAATGGGGAGTCAATTACATACAATTTTGGTCATCAATATAAAATCCAGTCAAAAATTCTAGAAGAAGAACGACAGTTATTAATATATGTTCCTGAAGAATATATTAAATCAACCGAAAAATTCCCTGTTATCTATATTTTCGACGGTAATAAGCATTATAAACATGCCGTCACTACAATAGAGACATTACAGAAAAATGGTCAGATACCTGCAAGCATTATTGTTGCCATTACCAATAATAAAGGCACGCATATGCGTGACTTCGTCAATGAGCGTGACAATTTCTTAAACTTTGTCAAACAAGAGGTGCAATCTTTCGTTGCCAAAAAGTTTCGTGTAAATGGTTATAAAACACTTTTTGGCCATTCAAGACCGGGTGCTTTAGTACTAGAAACACTGATCAAAGACCCTGATGGTTTTGATAACTACATTGCGGCAAATCCAATTATAAGCAAAGCGTTAATCACTAAATTTGAAAAGTTATTGAATAAAAACAAATTATTAGACCAATCATTGTATTTCTCTATGGGCGGTGTTCATGATGTCGGACCTAATTCCGTGGTTTTGATGAAGAAACTCGCTGATTTACTTCACAAAAAGGCGCCGAATAGTTTCCAGTGGAAGTATCAATACTTCCCTCAACATGTTCATCACACTACGCCGAATGTGTCTTTATACGAAGGTTTGGCTGTGAACTTTACTGATTATCAAGACCCTATTATTAGTAGTTATCAGAAATTTATTGATGGCAATGGCATGGAGGGGGTTAAAGCGTATTTTCGAAAACGAGCAAATAAGTATGAAACCACGGATAAAGTTACAACAAACACAATAGCGGGGTTAGGCTTTGCGTTTATTGAAGGTAATAATGAAAAAGAGGCGGTTAAGTTACTTAATGATGTTATTAAAAATATTTATCCAGAATCGATTCATTTACATAGAGTATTAGCTCGAAGCTATGAAAAGATGGCATCATATGAACAAGCCTTAAAGGTTTATGAAAAAATGATCTCGATGGCTAAACAGCAAAATTTTACTAATATAGATTATTATGAAAGTCAGCTTAAACGTGTAAAAAATAAGATGTAAGCGAAACTTTAGACAGGTAAATCTAGCTATTTCCTTAAGTTTTTGATGTACCTCATATCTGTTAGCGTCAAAGAGTTTTACTTGGATTTTAAGGGCTATTTAGTGAATTTTATAGCCCATTTCCTCCCAAATATTTGTCCATATATCCTCTAATGTACAGCTCTTGTCATAATATTCAGACATTCATATTATCCTTTGCCATGTTTCTGCCACATTTCATCATAATTTGAACATTGCACCTACAATCGTTAAGAATATACTACTCACTCCACGCAAAAGGGAAGTTTAACTAATGGAATGAATTGCCTGACGACCCTCTATTTTTTACATTGAAATTGTCATATAACCAATAAATAATGAGTACTATCTTTATGAAATTTAACTTTAAAACCTATTTCCCGTTAGTTTTAGTCCTTAATATAGGTTTAGTATTTAGTGTACACGCGAATACAATATTAAAAAAAATAACAGAACAAGAGCGTCAGCTCGGTGCTCGTATTGGAGTCTCTATTTATGATATCGCAGCCAATGACTTATGGAGTTATAACGGGAATGATAGATTTCCGTTAATGAGTACATTCAAAGTACTAGCCTGTGCTAAGTTGCTCGTTGATGTTGAAAAAGGCTTGCAATCTTTTGACACTTCCACGGTTATAACAACTAACTCACTGATTAATTGGTCGCCAATAACAAAAAATCTTGTTGGTAAGAAAATGACCTTAAAACAAGCATGCTCAGCAGCCATGATCATGAGTGATAATACCGCGACGAATATTGTGCTTACGGGGATTAAAGGGCCAAAAGCTTTAACTCAGTTTATGCGATCTATTGGCGATGATATTACTCGCTTAGATCGAATTGAGCCTGATTTGAATGAAGCACTTGATGGAGATAAAAGAGATACGACAACACCAAATGCAATGGTGAAAAGCTTACATACAATCTTATTCGGTGATGTATTATCTGAACCTTCAAAAACACAACTAAAGCAATGGATGATAGATAATAAAGTTACAGGCAGTTTATTACGGTCTGTTCTTCCTAAGCAATGGTCTATTGCTGATCGTTCCGGCTCTGGAGGTTTTGGCTCTAGAGGAATTACTGCTGTTGTTTGGTCTGATAAACGAACACCTATCATTCTAAGTATTTATTTGACTCAAACCGATGCATCATTTGTCGATCGTAACAAAGCAATTGCAGCGATAGGGAAGGAGATTTTCAGTGTTTATAAATGATATTTCTAGCCAGTTAATTCGTTCAGCACAGGTAAACCTAAGTACTCAGAGGGTATAAATGAATATTAAAACCATATATCAACATATTTTCATTATAATTTTCCTGTTATTTAGTCATAACGGGAATACTGCAGATTTACCAAGTGCAGGTATAAAAATTACCAAAGTAGACAGTGGGGTATGGATGCATACATCATATTATGTTTATCCTAGTGGTATAAAATTCCCATCTAATGGACTGATAATTCAAGAAGGATCTGAGCTAACGTTAATTGATACTGCTTGGGGAGAATTACAGACGGTAAATTTGTTAAAATCTATTAAATTAGAAATAAATCTACCTGTAACTAAAGCGGTAATAACTCATGCACATGGTGATCGCGCCGCAGGAGTAGACTTTTTAGAATCGATTGGCGTTGAAGTGTATGCTCATCCATTAACAAAAAAATTAACAATAGAGCAGGGCTCTTCTGTACCTGATCGAACATTTAAAGGTCTAGATGAAGCAGGTACATCCATCAAGTTTGGTTCTTTTAACGTCGCCTTTCCCGGAGCTGGTCATACAGTAGACAACCTAATGGTATGGTTGCCGGAAAAACGTATTCTATTTGGCGGATGTGCAATTAGAGCGATGAGCTTTAAATCTGCAGGAAATACGGCTCACGGTGACATTCATTCTTGGTTAAAAATAATTAAACGTTCAAAAAACATATATGGTAACGCTAAAATGGTTGTTCCGGGGCACGGGGAGATTGGTGGCGTTGAATTACTTGAACACACAGAACAAGTCATAACAAATGCTATAAACAATCTAGAACATTAGCGTACGCTCAAGCAAAAATAAAAACACTTGTTTTATGGGACAAGAACATTGCACTAAAGATAAGTAACTTTTAAATTCTCTCATGCTTTCTAATGAATTTATTGCTCTGTTACTGATAGCTATCAGTAACAGAGGTATTTTATCTAGATGGCATGTGTTGATTTTTACCATGTTAATTCATTGGATTATGAATAATTTTAGTAATATCAATAAGCAACGGTAAAGCGCTTCCTACTGTTTTGAGAAGACTCGGCTTCATCTAATAAAGCAATGGCGAAATCTTCAAATGAAATAGTTGATATGCCCTGTTCATTGACTAATAACTCGTCGGTTCCTATTCTAAAAATACCCGTGCGTTCTCCTGGTTTTATGACAGCAGGAGGACTTAAATAACTCCAATCGACAGATTCATTTGCTTGGCAAAGTTTGTGTTGTTCAAAACAGGCCAAAGCTATATCTCGCCATGCGGCTTGTACTAATTGTGCGTCATCAAGCACTAAAGTGCCTTTGCTGTTTGGTACGATTAAACTAGCTGCGCCACCCACCAATAATAATCGTACCTTGGTTTGAGCAAGCCCTGATAATAAAGCTTTTGCTGTGTCTACTAATTGTCTTCCTTCACCTTGTGGTGGCCGAGTAGCACTAATAACAATATCTTGACCATGGCTCCATTTTACAACATCTTCAAGATTATCAGCATGACCAATAACGACTTTAACTGCCGGGTTGAAATCATTAGCCCGAGCATTACTTCGTAAAACGGCAGTGACCTCATGTCCTCGTAACATCGCTTCATTAATAACCCTAGCACCTACATTACCGGTTGCGCCAAAAACTGTTATTTTCATTTGAAATACCTTAATTAAATTTAATCTGTTATCGATTTGATAGAGCCAGTTTACAAACAAGTTTTGATAACAACATTAACCTAGGTTTAGTGTTTGAAAATAATTTTGTCGTTAATACAGTGCTTATAAAAATAATTTTTTCACTAAACTTAGGTTAATTACCTTAGACATTTTCTTCGTTAAACTTGAGTTATAAATTTATTTGAAAATTGCATACAGGAATAACAAAGTGACCAAAAACCAAATAGCCAAATCTTATTTAGCTGATTTAAATATTAAAGACAGTCCGTTAAATATAGCCTTTATAAATGAATTACAAAGCAAACATATTGCACAGTATAGTTTTAATAATCTTGCCGTAATATTAGGACAGGAGCTACCACTTGATACTGAATCTCTATTCACAAAAATTGTTGAAAGACACCGTGGAGGTTATTGTTTTGAACATAATAAGCTGGTACTTAATGTGTTATCAGAACTCAAGTTTGATGTCCGTTTATTGTTGTCTAAAGTCACTTATAATCAAAATATTGAAGTTGCAAGAACTCATCGAGTGACATTGCTTACGTTGGCAGGTGAAGATTATATCGTTGATGCGGGTTTTGGTCATTTAGGCGCACGTTTTCCTGTGAAAATAGATCTTGGTTTGATACAAGATCAAGGTGATGCCAAGTATCGTATTATCAAGAATGATAATAGTGACTATTGTTATCAAGTGTTTAAAGATGGCGATTTTTTCACGCTGTATACTTTTGATTTACATCACTATACCGAAGCAGATTGTTTGTTAGGTCATTTCTACTCACATAAACATCCTAACGCGGCTTTTGTTAATAATTTAGTCGTTTGCCGTAAGTTCTTTAATGATATTCAATCACTGAGAAATAATGAATATCATCATGTCAAAAATGGTATTACACAAACAACTAAAATAACCAGTATTAAGCAGTTACATCAATTACTAACTGAGGTTTACCAACTAGATCTTGATATTGCTATTTCAGAGTTTTTATATCATAAATTTGTTACTCCTAAAGCAGCATAAAGAGTGGTAACTAATCGATGAAATCTACATTAATAGATAACCTTGCCTTGCTGCTTTGGGTTAGTTTAATGGCATCCTCATTTGTTGTCTCAGAGCAATTACTACCTTATGCGAACCCAATTGCGAGTACAGCATTAAGGTTTATATTAGCAACAATAATTATGTTGCCTTTTATAGGAAAAGCATCTATTAAACTACTGAATTACCGAATATTGCTGCGTTATAGCATCATTAGTTTATTTTTAGTTTTATTTTTCCTTGGGTTATTTGAAGCACTTAAAACAACCAATGCTATGCGCACTTCTGTTATTTATACCTTGTTGCCATTAATCAGTGTGGCAATAACGCATATAGGCCTAAAACTAGTAACACCTAACAAGCAAATACTTGGCTTTATTATTGGAACTTTAGGGGCCATTTGGGTATTAATGACATTTACGCAAGAGGAATTAGTCTGGGCAGAATGGCGACTCGGCGATAGTATATTTTTAGCTGCTTGCTTTAGTTTGGCGTTACATGTGGTCTTAATCAAAAAGTGGGCAACAGATGTACCGCCTAAGACAGGGGCTTTTTATATAATGCTACTAGGCAGCTTAATGTTATTGCCCCTATTAATGTTTTTCGGAGATTTAACTCATATTGCTTGGCAACAAAGTTATTTTTGGCAAATATTAATATACTTAACGCTTTTTACCACTGTCGCCACCTTTTTCTTACAACAGCATTTATTAAAAAAAGTAGGTCCTAACCGTCTTTTAAGTTTTACTTACCTCATTCCAAGTCTCGTACTCATACCACAAGGGGTAATAAATATCCCTCAACTATACAGCGCGTTACCAGGAATAATGTTAACCTTCGTAGCGCTTTATTTGATCACCCCGAAACGTCAGTAATACTCTCCGGAACTATATAAATGGATAACATAAATAAATGAGCCTACAAATTCATATGGAAGACTTTGTTCAATTCTTTGTCGGTAGTGATAAGAATATTGATAGTGCTAATTTTGAAAAATTTGGCCTTAAGCCTAAACTCAAGCATTATCGAAAAGGCGAACAGTTAATTAGCCAGGGACAACCCGCATCTAAGTTGTTTTTTCTCGTCACAGGTATGGTTCGTTACATGAGTGTTTCTCCTGAAGGTAAAGAGTTTACACAATCATTTGTTTGTGCGCCCAGTGTAAGTGGTTCAACTCGGGCAATGACTAGAAAAGTGAATTCCTTATTTAGCATCGAAACCTTAGACGATGTCATTTGTTTGGAGTTTGAATGGCAAGTATTTTTTGAACAAATGAAATCACAACCCGGTTTTATGGGCGCATACACTTGTTTGCTTGAAAATATGTTTATTAAAAAAGAAGAGCGTGAATATGCTTTTGTACAACAAAGTGCTGAGCAACGTTATTTAAATTTCTTAGATAAAAATCCACAACTACGTGACAAAATACCACTAAAAATGATCGCCTCACATATAGGTATTACTCCAATAGCGCTGAGTCGTATTCGAAATAAACTAAAATAAAAATGGATATGCTGGAAGCTTATTACCAGTGACTAACGTAATAAAAGGCATGTGAAATAAAAAAAGCGCTTTTAATATTCAATATTCTCCTTAAACTCTTAATATAAGAAGATATTTTCATTTAAGCGCTCAATGTTAGATTGACGTTTTAAAAGTTATGCAATTTAATGGTACCTTAGCTCCCGTACTTTGCCCCAAAATACCCGATATGAAAACGCGGTATAGCTAAATATCACAGGTACAACAATGATGGTTCCCCATAAGAGAAAGCTTAAAGACTCAGGTGCTGATGCAGTTTCCCAAATAGTGAGTTTGTTTGGCACTATGTATGGAAAGAAACTAAACGCTAAACCAAAAAAACACAAAGTAAATATTACTACGGCAGCTACGAATGGTCGCCAACAGCCTTTGTCTTTCTCTTTAGGTAATTGCTTTAATTGTATGTGGCTAAAAATGAACAGAGCAAAACAAATTAAGGGCAGGGGTAATATCAATAATGCATTAGCTGAAGAAAACCATTTTGCATAAACATCAGGGTTTATTAATGGGTTAACCAGTGATACTGCAATGACACCGAAAAAACAAATTAAACCCGTCTTTTGAGCCCAAGCAACTGCTTGTATTTGCAACTCGCCTTCAGTTTTCATAATCAGCCAACATGCCCCTATATAACTATAGGCCGCTGCAACACCCAATGCACTGAGTAAACTAAAACTGTAAGCGACTAATGTGCTTTCAAAACCCATGACATACATACCCAACATATAGCCTTGGCTTAATGACGCTATTAAAGATCCCCCTTTGAATACTCTATTCCAAGTAGGTTTATGGCTAAATGCTGCTTTAGCACGAAAATCAAAAGCGACCCCCCGAAGCACCAGACTAATTAACAATACGGCAGTAGGCAAATATAACTCTTTGAATATAAAACTGTGTGCAGCTGGAAATGCGATCAGTAATAAGCCTATCGCGAGCACCAGCCAAGTTTCGTTCGCATCCCAAAATGGGCCTATTGACGCTATCATGGTATCTGCATCGTCTTTTTGATCAAGCGGTAGCAATATGCCAACGCCTAAATCAAAACCATCTAAGACAGCATAAAGTAAAATAGATAAACCCATTAGAGAAACAAAAATTAGTGCTAATGTATTTGCATCAAACATATTATTACTCCTCGATTACTTTATTAGGTATGTTTACAACGGGTTTTACTTGTTCGTCGATACTAATTTCTTCAATCTCAATTGCACGTCCCGCCATAGTGAATATGGTGTGTAAATAAGCAACCATGATGACTACATATAAAACTAAATAAAGTGTCAATGTTATGCCTACATTTTCTGGAGCTATGTCGGTCGCGGCCTCTTTTATGGTTAATATACCTGTAACTAACCAAGGCTGCCGGCCAATTTCAGTAACATACCAACCCGCTAAGGTAGCTACCCAGCCTGAAAAGCTCATGGCAACAAGTGACTTTAACAACCAAGATGGTAGTTCTTTTTTACGCCATAAGATGAAACGGCTAAGCCAAGAAATAGCGAACATTAACATGCCTAAACCTACCATAATTCGAAAAGCAAAAAACACAGGAGCCACAGGAGGATGATTACCCTCAAACTCGTTTAATCCTTTTATTTCACCGTTTAAATCGTGGGTTAAAATAAAGCTCGCCATTTTCGGAATTGCTACTTCAAAATGATTGGTTTTTTGCTCCTCATCAGGTATAGCAAATAACAATAATGGTGCGCCTTTTTCGGTATGCCAAACACCTTCCATTGCCGCAATTTTTTGTGGTTGATGCTCTAAGGTATTCAATCCGTGCATATCGCCTAAAAATATTTGTACGGGTGCAAGTATCGCAGCAACAGTTAATGCTATTTTTAGGGTTAATTTAGGAGCTTTTTTATCATCACCTTTTAACAAACGATACGCACTAATCCCTGCGACTAAAAACGCTGCAGTTAACCCCGAGGCCACCAGCATATGTGATAGTCGATAGGGAAAAGATGGGTTGAAAATTATTGCAAACCAATCAACCGGAAATGCAACACCATCTCGCATCTCATGGCCTTGGGGAGTTTGCATCCAGGAGTTTAATGCTAATATCCAAAACGCAGATAAACTGGTGCCAATTGCAACAATCAACGTTGATAAGGTATGTATTCTCGCTGAAACTCGATTCATCCCAAACAACATAATACCTAAAAACCCGGCTTCTAGAAAGAATGCAGTCAGTACTTCATAACCTAATAATGGTCCTGCTATATTCCCGACAGTTTCCATAAATTTTGGCCAGTTAGTACCAAATTGAAACGACATAGTAATGCCCGTAACAACACCAATTGCAAAGGTGAGAGCAAAAATTTTAACCCAGAAGCGATAGGCACGCATCCAAACAGGATCACTGGTTTGGTCAAAACGTAATTTGAAATAAAACAGAAACCAGCTAAGTGCGATGGTAATTGTAGGAAAAAGAATATGAAAACTAATATTAGCGGCAAACTGTATGCGTGAAAGCATTAAGGTTTCTAACATGACTTACTCCATAAACCTTATTAAGCACTGAGTAGTGTTAATAAGTTAACGTGATTATTTTTATAACATTTTATTTGTATTTAAAACTGAAAAGGAAAACTAAACTTTTTTCAAAAACTTATCTTTCATATCTATTACCTTGCTTACACTTGAACCTAGTTTCATCAGTGTATTAAGTTTGTCAGGGCTCATACTTTGTAGTTCTGATGCCCAATGTGTAATGGTTTCAAGCAGGTCATGTATTTCATGCATTTTTTGTTGTGCATATTGTTCTTGAACGTTAGCGGGTTCATCTAATAGATTATCGCGTAATAACGATAGGGTAGGGTCAACTTCTCGTTTACGGCGCTCTTCAAATACACGTGTCGCCATTTCCCAAATAGAGCCTGCAGGTGAGTAATATTCTTTGCGATCTTTAGGTTTATGTTGCACTTGAACTAAGCGCCATGACTGTAGTTCTTTAATGCCCATGCTGACATTACCACGCGAAATATTAAGTGCTTCAGACATTTGTACTGCCGTAAGTGATTCATTATGAATGATTAATAAACCATACATTTGCCCAACAGTTCGGTTAAATCCCCAACGGCTACCCATTTCGCCACAGTGCATAACAAACGATTCAATTTTTGCTGTCATAATCATGATTGATCCTTCTGAACTTTCAGTAATTTCTGAAAGTTTAAACCATTATTGATTTAGATCAAGCTATTTTCGAGTTTTATTTTGTTATTTATTCGGTAGGAAAACGCGAAATTTAGCAGGATAGACATCACGACTTGCTCCTATGAGATAAGAAAACAAATGGTTCAGGTTTTTAGTTATTTACTAAAAAGTATCTAGCTAGTCGTTGTTAACGCTGAAAGTATTCCGGCACAAGCCTAAAATTGTAATAATATAGCCTCAATACATCTGCAGCTTTATAGACAGGTAATCTCAATGTCAGAAAATATTATTAACAAGCACAAACTGAGCACATTCGTTTTGTGCTCTAACTTCCCTGATTAAAGGGTCGCTTAACCTGCTGCTTCAGCTTCTGATAAAATGTAAACATCGGATAAATGATATCTATCCAAACTCGTTGTTGATTTAACATATATTAAATGTTTTGATAGCTATCAATTACCTATCCCCATGTAATAGTTTACCGTGAGCGTCATGAATATCATTAGAAATCCCCACTCATTTATTGTTTACCACAAAATTAACATTGTAGGCAGTCGTTTTCTATTCGTGACAATCGATGGAGTTTTATGTCAACTATAATGCAATATCTTCACGTAATAGGTGCTTTTCAAGGGCTTTTATTGGCGGGGCTACTCATCTTTGGCTCTACAACATCTACTGCTAGTCGAATATTAGGCACTTGGTGCCTATTTTTGGGCTTGTATCTCTTAGGGCCATTTATATACTTAGATCGGGAATTGAATGTTTTCTCTTCTTTGCTTGGCCTTCATATGTTTTTACCTGCCAGTTTTGGCGCTTTTTTATACTTGTATTGCCGCCATGCAATTATTAACCATCCACTTACCTTAAAAGACCTTTGGCACTTTTTACCCTTCTTACTTTGTTATGTACTCAATATTGAGCTCTATTTATCATCAGCTGAAGTGAAGCTTGATGCTCTTTTACATGGTCCCAAAAACTTTACACCGATCATCATAGCTGATGTGATTTTGGCCCTACAAGCATTTATATATCTAGGTTGCAGTATGGTTATGGTCAGGCGATATCAGTATCAAGCTGAACATACTTTGTCGAGTTATAATCCCGAAGTGTTTTCTTGGTTGTGGAAGTTATTGATATTAGACTTACTCATTTGGAGTATTAAAGGGGCAGCCGTTACGACGGAAAATAGCACCATTTATTCTGCGGTGTCGGACGGTCTTATTGTGGTATTTATCTATAGTATTGCTATGGCACAGTGGCGTAATCAAAATTTATTTAAAATTGAGCAATTAAAAGTAAATTTTGATGATCAAGACAAAGAAAGTACTACTGAATTAATGCCAGCTAAAGCAAAACTTCTTCTTGAGGTGGAGACGAATAATAGTCAACGAACTGTTAACACTAAATCAACAGATAATTCAGGCGCATTAGACCCTAGTATCAGAAGTAGTTTGTTAAAGGTTGTCAGGGAGCACATGCGAGAAAATCAAACGTATTTAGATAATCAATTAACACTGACTCGTTTGGCGGAAACCGTTGGGATCAGTACCCATCATCTATCCGAAGTATTGAATCAGCATGAAGGAAAGAATTTTTACCAATTTGTTAATGAATACCGTATTAATTATGTTTGCGAACAGCTCAAAAGGGATAAAAACATTAAGATCCTCGACCTTGCCATGAGCGCAGGCTTTTCGTCTAAAAGTACTTTTAATGCTGTTTTTAAACAATTTACTCAACAAACACCTAGCCAATATCGTCAGCAACTAGCACGATAACTCCTCTTTATACTTGTTTAATAAGTACGATCCGTTCGGATCGTACGTCCAATTCGTCCCACTAATACGTTTTATTCATCAATATTTGTTCTACTCACTTCCCGAAATAACGGACGACGTCTTATTTTTAATGCTTTTAATCGGGCATTCAATATTAATAATTATATTTCAAGAGAGAGTAAAATGATGAAAAAACAATTTAGATTATTAATTTTGGGTTTGAAACCAATCTTAATAAAAGGTAGTAATTATATAAGTGTAAGTGGCTTGGCCTTACTCTTTTTATTATATACAGGTTCATCGATGGCTTCGGTGAAAACAGCTATTTCAGCTTATCAAAATAGTGACTACCAACTTGCAACAGACCTCTTATCAAAAGAGCTTTATTCAACCCCAAATAATGAACAAGTGCACCATTACCTAGGTCGACTTGCTTATTTACAGGGAGAGTTTGATCAAGCCGAAGCATATTTTGATAAATCAATTGAGTTAAATGCTCAAAATTATGAAAACTTCTATTGGTTAGCTGTAACTCTTTCTGGTCAGTTTGATACGGTGAGCATTTTTAGTACCTTTTCATTGATTGACCGTTTTCTTAGCGCCGCTAATCAAGCGGTAATTTTAGCCCCAAATTCATTATTAGCTCACGAAGGTCTATTCAAATTTTATGTAAGTGCGCCAAGTATTCTAGGTGGTAGTATTGAGCTTGCACAAAAGCACGCCAAAACTATTGCCCAATTAGATGTTGCCGCTGGCCATTATGCCCAAGGGCGAATTCATTACCAAGAAGGCGAATTTAAAAAGGCTGAGCAGCAGCTTCGTTTTGCATTAGCGAAAGAACCACTGCGTATCAAATACAATTTTGGCTTGGGCTTATTACTTAGCACTCTTGAACGAGACGTCGAAGCGATTGAAGTATTTTCTGGTATATCAAAACTACAAGCAATTGACCCCTTTGAACGTATCAACATATGGCTGTCTATGGATAAAGTAGGGGAAATGTCTGCAATATCGGGAAACAAACTAGCATTGGGTGAAGCCGCGATGAAAACCTATTTAACGCGTAATGTTGTTAATTCTAAATTAAGTGAAACGTCTTGGGCAAAGAGTTGGTTGGCAACAATCTATCAGCATCAAGGAAAAAATGAACAAGCAGTGCAATTGTTAAATGAAATATTAATAAATAAAATCGATAAAAAATTAAAAAAGCACATCATAAAACAACTCAGGAAACTTAAATTGATTATTGCTAAAGCTCAATAGTAGCTTTTATTTGTAGGACTAACTCCGGCGGTTATTATCTCTTGTAGGAGTGCGAATCGTCCGACTTGTACGTGCCATTGGGCCTATCCATACGAATCAAGCCGTTCAAGGTGATTAAATTCAACTCACTGACTAAAACCTAAATGAGAAACAAATTTATGCACACGGTATTAACTCCAGATCAATTATTTACTTGGGCGGGACAAGCAGCCTTTTATGGTTGGATTATTTTAATATTTTTACCCCGTATTAAAGTCATTTTAATTATTCCTAAATACATTATTCCAATAGCTATCGGCTTAATGTACGGAGGTTTGATGTTAGCGCATTACTCGAGCAGTAACGGCGATTTTGCTTCTCTTATTGGTGTTCGCACTTTATTCGATAACGACTACCTATTATTAGCAGGCTGGGTTCATTATTTGGCTTTTGACTTATTCATCGGTGCTTGGATCGCAAAAAAATCTGATGCTATTGGATTATCTCGGCTTATCCAGACACCTATTTTGATAGCAACCTATATGTTTGGCCCTGTAGGTTTATTTCTCTTTTTATCTATTCGAGTCATGTTTACGCGAACCGATTTTACTAAAAATAAGGAACAAACACATGTCAGCCAAAGTGTTTAATTACCATAATAAGCAATATCCTAGTTTAGTTTTTGGCTTAAGTAAGAGAATGGAAAACGACTTTATTACTCGAATACTCTTAATGAGCTTCTTATTCCTGATGGCGGTAACACTAATTTTAATACCAGGTTATTATTTTGATAGCAGACTGCTTAATAATGCGCCCATTTGGGCTAAACCCATAAAGTTCAGTATGGCTTTGGCCATGCATTTTATCACTTTAGCTATACTTGCTCAGCAATTAGAACGTAGTCGACGAACGGGTGTGCTATTAACATTTTTTGTGTATCTAGCGGTAGTTTCGATGATATTTGAACAAGGCTACATCAGTATTCAAGCCGCAAGAGGGCGTCATTCACATTTCAATGGTGATACACCTTTCGAAACTTTGATGTACAACTTTATGGGCATAGGTGCGGTAAACCTAATTTTAGCATCATTTGCTTTAGGTCTGCTGATTTGGAAGTATGGTAATAAAGACAGATCAGGATTACGCCTCGGTTCCATACTTGGCTTAACGATAGGCTCGGTATTGACGTTAATCTATGGCATGACTATGGGTAATTCACCTTCTCATTTAGTCGGTGAGGCTGTTAATCACAGTACAGTTCCACTCTTGGGCTGGTCGCGTGAAGTGGGTGACTTACGTATACCGCACTTTATCGCCACTCACATGATGCAATTATTACCCTTATTGGGATTGTTTCTCGATAAACTGAGATTTTCACCGAAAATTATAGTTTCACTTGTTACGTTTATTTTTGTGATGATGAGTGCAATCTTCTTTGATTGGGCGTTGGTTGGAAGGTCAGTATTTCCCCTATAAAATAGAAGCAAATTTTAAGCACTTGCCGTATATGAGGCTATCTCATTTTTAGAGACGCTTTCATTTATATTTTCAGGATAAAAACCGAGTATTGATGGAGTTAATACTCGGTCAGCCCTACATGTTAGAGATACGAGAATACTTCGTATAATTGTTGGTAGGTCTAAAGCTGAAAAGGCACTGAGGATCACTCGATGATATCGAGTGATCCGTTTTTCATACCAATGCGATACCGGTTTGACTGCGATTCATTGAAAATAATCGCAAGCTAGCCAGCAAAATAATGACCATTGAAAGTAATAGTAATACGATAACGTTACTCCATGGCGCATCTGTCGTTTTCTCCTGATAGCTAAATGTAGGTACTTGCGTCAAGTCAGAGAGAGTAACCCGAGCGATACAATTTTCACAAGGAGAAAAGTCCCCTCGTTGGTGCGCTGCTAAAATGCGTTGCTGATAAAAATATCTCAGGGCTTTATGGTGCGACAATACTTGTTCGATAAAATGTTGATGACGCGTTAAGCCATTACCAGAGAGGTCAAATAATGCACTTTGTAGAATGGTTGCTGGCGAAAGGTAACTGAATTGCTCTGCTCGATGTTGCTGAGCCATTAATACCGTTTGAAAAGCATCGTCGTATTGCTGCATTACCTTTTCTAGTGCGGCTATCTTAGCCATCTTTTTGGTCGAATAACTTGTCGTTATCTCGCTAGCGGGTTTGTTGGTATTACTGCTTTTAGCTAATTCAGGATGATCTTGAAAAAATTGCGCCATAACTTTACTTGACGATTTATCTACCGCGTCTGATTTCTCTCGCAAAGTATCTACATATTCAATTCGCGAAGGTGCCGTATTCGTTGTTACTATCGCGGTATTTAGTATGGCAGGCAAGATGATAACAAAACTCAGCCAAGCTATAACTAATACAGCGGCATTATAGGCTGATGTTTTACCGTAACTTATCACAAGAGCGCTCACGGCTAACCAGAATAATGCGTAAGTTAGTATTAAAGCGGTATAAAGGCTTATTGCTAACAGACCTATGCCTGAACTGAACAGTAATAACCCAGCTACACTGATTAAAAGTAGTGGTAAAACGATGATACTTGCCCTAATCACGAGTTGATTGAACAGTATTCGCAAAGGTGACAGACCTTGCATCATGAGTAAACGTAATTGTCCTGACTGTTTCTCTTGCGACAATGCGTTAAAGTTGATGCTAATTAATAACAAAGGGAAAACGTAGATAAGAAAAAAGGCCAGATCAAACTTACCGATCAACAAACCTAACGGATGTACAAATTCATATTGATTGATAAAGGCTTGCTTGTTAGTCACGAGCATTCTAAAAAAGTAGGGTTGGATATCACTTTGACCTATTGCTATCGATGCGTTCGGTAATGGAGGTTTAGTCGCGTAGTTCACCATTAAATAAAAAGCTTGTCCGCGTAAATCGTACCGATCTTCCCACCAGTTAATTGGCTGGGTCAATGCTTGACGCTTGGCTAGGCCTTGTTTAGCTGTGGTTGCCGCTTGTTGTTGTTCATGTTCGGCATTAGTGATTACCTCGGTTTGCATGGTAGCCCACTGGTAGCCATTATAACTCGCTAAAGCACTAAAACAGACCGTAACAACAACTAATAACCATAATAATCGTTCACGGAGTAAGTTTTTTATTTCATTGAAACAAATAAGTAAATTCATGGTTGTCCCTCATTTTCAATACGTCGCATTGCAAAATAACTCAGTGACATCATCGCCATTAGCCATAAGAGTAAACAAATTACTGCTCGGCCATAATGGCTCATTAGCTGTGCTATCGCCGGATACTGATAAGTAAAGTCAGGGATTGATTCCCAAAGATGCTGATCCCCGCGATAGCTTTTGTTACGCTTGATACTTGCTAGGCCATTATCTTTTAAATCGCCATTTAATGTCGCTTGTATTAAACGTCGATGGCTCTCACCTGCATCATCAAACAATTGATGGTGCGCCAGATCAGTGGCAGCTGCCGACATAGAAATCGTTTGTAAAGCAATAAATGGACTGAAGATTGCGGCGCTTTGATAATGTAAACTTTGTGCTTGAAGTTGCATTTGACGTTGGCCAAATAAGCGGTCAAAAACTTTGTTAGCAAATTGTTCGCCAAATTGTAACTGTGCACCTGACCAAGCAAACGGCAATTCATCAACATTCTCAACGCCATACTCAGCTAAGGTATCTTGCTTAAACTTACTGATGGCCTGTTGCCGTTCCGGAGTGTAAACCTCTGACTCTAACTTAGATTGAAACGCTTGAGAAGACTCGGTGGGGTATTGTTGAATCGCACTTTCAATGGCAAATTTAGGCAGCAATAAACAGGCTAGAGCCCAAATCACTAATAAACTAATTAATGCGCTGCGTGACGTATGGGCATAACTTGAGACGATCAGGGTTAACAATGCCCAGATGAAGATATAAATACCGTAACTTGCGATGAATAAAGCGCTGCGCCCAGCTGAAAAGTTATCGCCAAATAAAAGTGAATAAACAATATAGAGTATAATAGGAGCAAAAAATAAGAGTCCTAAACCGGTTAATGCCATTACTTTAGCGATGAAGAGCTTTTTAGGCGATAAACCGTTGGCGAGTAATTGTTTTAAGGTTCCCGATTCTCGCTCTGCTGAAATACTATGAAAACCCAATAAAATCATGAGTAAGGGTAACAGTGTTTGTAATATAAAGGCGGGATTTAAATCGCCAAAACGCTGCATTTGTATAGCATCTTGAATACTACGAAATAAAGTATCGTTCTTTTTATGAGCTTCTAAACGTAATACCGATCCTTGATAATCAGACAAACCTGGGTCTAATACCGATAACCCTGTATCAGGCTTGATAATATATACGCCGTAATGAGCCGCAGAGTGCGGACCTTTGTCCCCTTGATTTAACCAGCGCTCACGTTCAGATTTCGCTACTTGTTGTTTTTGTGTTTGTACTTGTTCATAGCTATGCCAACTTGATAATAAAGCACAGGCTAATAGCAATAAAATAATGCTGCTTAGCCATAAAGTGCGGCCTTCACGCTTACTCTCGATCCATTCTTTTTTTAGGGTCAGTATTAACATGTGCTAGCCGCCCGTACATGTTCTAAATAGAGTGATTCAAGCTTTGTCTCTTTGATCGCATTGCCTACTAGACTATGCACCAGTTGCCCTTGATTCATTATAGCGACCGAATGCGCATCTTCTTGGGCGCGATATAAGTCATGAGTTGCCATTAATATTGCCACGCCCTCTTGAGCAAGTGCTTGGATCAACTGGCTGAATTCGTGGCTCGATGAAGGATCTAAACCTGAGGTTGGTTCATCCAAGATAAGGGCTTTGGCACTTTTAGCTAAGGCAATAGCAATACCTACTTTTTGTCGCATACCTTTGGAGTAACTGCCGATAGGTTTATTTGTGGCATGTGTGGGTAAATTAACTTGAGCAAGTAGTTGCCTAAACTCATCTTTAGTTTTATCAACGCCAGCCAGCTTACTCATATAAATCAAGTTTTCTAAGCCGCTTAACTTAGCATAAAGCGCCACCTGTTCAGGTATATAGGCTAATTGTTTTCGCGCTTTAACGACGTCTTTTGAAGGGTCAATTCCTGCGATATTAACATGGCCAATATCAGGCTTTAAAAAGCCAAGAATACAGTTTATTGTTGTTGTTTTTCCCGCGCCATTTGGCCCTAACAGTGCGAGAATTTCCCCTTGTTTTACTGTAAAAGATATATCGTCGACAGCTTGGTATTCTGCAAAGTTTTTGCTCAGGTGAGTAACCGATATCACATTTGTTTTTTCATCTATTTTCATGTGCTAATTCCTTATAATAATTAAATATTTACTATTCCTTGTAATAAAAACGAATTGATTATTCTTCTATAGAGCCTACTTTCATTAAAGGGCTCTATTACACGATTATTACAGGGAAGATTTCGTTAAAATTCGACGGAAGCTGACAGTACTATCGTACGGCCACGACCAGGGATAACCCCCCAATCAACACCTTTAGCTCCAGCAGATACCCAATATTCGTCATTGAATACATTTTCAACTTTTAAGCGTAACGTGGTATCTATCGGTTTTATTTGATAGCGAAATCCTGTATCAACACGGGTATAACTAGGCATAGATACAGTATTCTGTACGTTTTGCTGGCGTTCACCTACGTGAAAAATTCCCAGGTTGGCATTTAAGCCTTCAACAATGGCTAAGCGATAATCAAAAAAGACATTCGCTTGAATTTTTGGCACATTAGGAGGGCGATTACCATTTAATGTCTGTTCACCTTCAAGCTTAGTTAATTCGGCTTTCATAGCGGTAAATGATGCAATAACTGAAAGATTATCAGTAACTTCGCCATTAACATTAAACTCAATACCCTGATGAGACTGAACACCATCTTGCATAAAGTAATTGGTAATTTTGTTGTGATACTCAAGCATTTTTTCTATTTCAAAAATAGCGAAAGTGTAGGTCGCATTACCTATGCGATATTTAATACCCACTTCAAGCTGTTCACTTTCTTGGGCGCCTAAAGATTCACCCTCATTTATTGCACCACTGCCTTTTACCGCGACGCTGCCTTCTCCGGCACCTTCGGTATAGCTTATATAGAATGAAGAGTTATCGCTTGGTGTATAATTGATCCCCAACATAGGCACATTAAAGGTTTCATCACTTAAGGTAACTTGTTCACTTTGAGGTTTACGTTGCTGTTTTTTATAACTTATATGACGCAAGCCTAGTGTGGCGTATATATTATCGGTTAGGGTAACTTTGTCAGTGATGAATACCGAACTTTCTGTGGTATTTGTTCGTGTTGCTTGTGGATACTTTGGGAGGACTGGCTTCTTGCTATATACCGGATTAAAAATGCTACTAATAGGGTTATCTAGCTCAATCCAACGGCCATCATTTGATTCATAATCCCGGATACTTACACCCGTGACTAACTCATGTTCAAAATCGCCAGTCGAAAATGCACCACTAATGAAGCTATGTCCAGATAAGGTTCGGTAGGTTTCATCTGGAGTAACTAATATACCAGAGGACAATACATCGCCTTTTGCATTAACTTCATATATATCAGGAAATATGGTAAAACGATCGTTGCCAGCATGGGCTAGTTGTGTGATCCATTGCCAATTATCTGATAACCAATAATCGGCTCTTAAGGCAACATTTAACGTTTCTGTTTCATATAACGCCCAGGGTTGGCCTAATAATACTTCACTGGTATCAACATAAGGAGGTAGCACCTTTTTGGTACTGTCATTTGGATCGGTAGCCAAACCAATTAACGGCTGAGAAACCACAGATTTATCTTGGTAATCAAGGTCGAATCGCAGTAAAAGGTCATTTGAAACTTGCCAGTCTAGTGCGGCACTGACAAAATATCTTTCTAAATCGTCACCGCCGGTAAAGTCGCCAGTATCCTCAATAGCAGCATTAAAACGATATGCCAAAGAAGAGTTAGCGTCAAACTTACCACTGGTGTCCAAGTGAAAATATTTTCCGTCACGACTACGTAGCTCTGCAGTGACTTCGGTAAAGTTTTCAAGGGTAGGTCGTTTAGTTACGTAGTTTACGGTACCACCGGGGTTATTAAATCCTGAAACTAGGCTAGATGGGCCTTTAAGTACATCTACCCGTTGGATATTCTCTAGAGGAACATCTTGAAAGGGGGCTACAGCTAAACCATCACGTCGTAAGCCATTAGTCCAATCTAATTGAAAACCACGCAAGCTAACAAAATCAAAAATATTTCCTATCGAGGTATTTTGTACCGAAGCGTCATTGGTTAGTACTTCAGCTAGTGTACGTGCTCGCTGATTTACAATTAACTCTTCAGAAAATGACTGAATAGACAGTGGTAGCGAAAGAGGATCTCTTATACCTAGTGCCGCGGCGTTAACATCTCGTGCGTCATATAAAGGTGTGCGAGTACCTTTGACTTCAATTTTTTCTATCTCTTGTGCAGCAAGCGTTTGACTCATCGATAGTAGACATAAATACACACTGCTTGAAATTATTGTTCTATTCATTTTTATCCAACCTGTAAAAGTACTGAGTCTAAGTAAAGCCGTTAGTTTGACCTATACCTAACTCCACATTGTTATGTTATAACATAACAATGTTATCAGTATTTACTACTTGAATGAAATAGTTTAATGAGAATTATTTTTATTAGTCTTTATTAAACCAATAATTGTAATGGGTTGATTTTAATCTTTATAAATATCGTGGTGGAAATGTAGCTAGGTAAGGATAGGATGTACGTCCTACTTTATTCAATTGAAATTTGCCAAACTTAGAAGAAATTAAATATTTAATGCATTATAAATAAGTGACTTTGTAACCTTTTAGTGTGTTGTTAGATGAATATAATTCATCTAACAACAATCAAAAACAAGCAATGTTTTTAATTCACCAATAGGGTTAAATAAAATGACCCAGAGGAGTTTATCACTTTAAAGGTGATGAATAAGTTCTCTTCCTTACATGACGACAAGGAGTAAACGTGTAAGGAAGTTTTAGGTTCGAACTTTTATTCAGTGTATGAATCTGTGATGGAGAAATGATTAAGACTCTTAAATTTCTGATACTGAACTTGAAATTAACGTTTCACCTATCTAAAGATCACTTATGGGTTATTTTGGAGAAAATTTTCGTCGTTTTGACATGTAGGGGCTGAATACATTTAGAGTGAACATATGTAGCTTACTATTTTGTCCCTTGTAACTAAATTTGAATTATTTCCTATTAGAGAAAAGGCCTCAAGAGGTGGTTAACATTTTATTATTAAAGGCTAGTGGAAGTAGCCTTTAATAATTATGGCTTATTATCGCTAGAAATAAATAAAGTTAGGCTTTATAAACGCTGTAGTCAACGTGGTCAACTTTCATCACATGATAAATATAAAAAACAAAAAACTGTAAATAAAGGCTATAGATTAAATTGCCTAAATCTCTCATATCAATTGAGGCTAATATCAGTGATATTGAAATATAAAGTGATGAACAAATCGCGGTTAAAACCAGAAGTTTAATAGCCACTGTCGTTTCAAAAACTCTATCTTTACTGCTTTGCAACGGATTATGTTTTTTACCATAAAGTTTTTGGTAAATACCAAAACCTAGTCCAGCATACAAGGCACTGAGCCCCAAAATATTCACCAAGCCTGCAAAACCATCAAAAGGATTTTGAACAAAATATAATACGGTAACTACACATACCCCGTATGAAACAACAGCGGTAGTAATAAATTGTTTTGATACAAAATCAAGTAATTTTCTTGGTTTTAAGTCAGCACTACGGTGTTTGTTTTCTAACTGTTCGCGCATCAATTTTAAATAAGCAAAGCCTTGCGTGCCTAGGTATAACATAGGCAAATATTGCAGCATTAAAAAAACTCCCAGTACGGCTTGATCATCCCATCCGGCTAAGTCATCGCTACTATTGATAATACTCATCGCTAAAATACCAAGACCAATCGATACAACTACAGTATTGAATATTTTAAATACATTAAGTTTACCTTTGATCGCATCTTCCTCAAGGGGGTAGAGCTTTGGATAAGCATTACGAGGATGTTGTTGCATGGAGTTATTGATCAAGCCTAATATTTTTCTTGGAAAGTAATAGGAAATAACAAATATTTGTCCTAAAAAAACCATATATAATAAATAATTATCCCACATAATATTTCTCCTTAATTGTGACTGTTATTGATTAAGCTATTAAAAGCGATACGCATTTCTGATTCAGTAATGCCTACTTCTCTAAAGCTTGTTAATGTTTTATCTAATTCACTTAATACCCATTCATTTAAGTTAATAGTGCTATTTTCTTTAGCATTATGATGAATAAAAGTACCACGATAACCTTTAGTTTTGATGACTCCATCGCGTTCTAGCAGTCGATAAGCTTTGGCTACCGTTTTATGATTAATGTCTAAATCATTGGCTAGTTGACGAATAGACGGCAAGGCATCTCCTGGTGCAATGTCATTATCCAATACTGCCTTTTTTATCTGCTCAATTAGTTGAGTGAATAAAGGATTAATATGTTCAATATTTACGGATATTTTCATTTTGTTTGATGACCCCTTTGACCCAGTTAACCCAAGGGTACATGTAAGGATTGGGAAAATCAAATAGAAAAGAACAAAAATTAATTTAAAAAATTATTATTAGATCAAAAATCATTCGTTTTATTTGAACCTTTTTACACCGTTAACAATATTTATTAAGCTAATTACTTTGCGATTAATTCATCTCTAACTTGAATGGAATATCGTGGGTCTCTACGGATTACTTGCTTATTCTAATTACCTACTTCATCCTGCTAGTCGGGGAACGTGAGAATGAAATGGAACCATAAGTTTGAAAAATATATTAGGGTATATTTGTTTAGTTTTATCATTTGTAACATGGGGCATTATTGCTACTTTCCCATTTATAGATATTTCGAAAGGAGAGGTGGCAGCGGCTACAACTTTTTTAATTATTTCAGGTGAAGTATTGTTTCTTATTTCACTTGCTCTATTAGGTAAAGAGGCTTGGGAAAAGATAAAAGGAATGTTCAAACGTAATAAATGAATGTTTAATATTTGAAGCTTAAATGCATAGACTTAGCTAACTTTGATTCTTGTTCTACATTCTAGTGAGAACATACTAGCTCAGAGTAAGGCGTAAATTGGTCAAGTCATTTCGTAGTGCTCATGATATAGAGTATTAACTTTCAAAATAAAAAACATTCCCCATCTAAAGTGTCAAATTTTAGCCGATGTTAAATGCTTATTGTCAGAACACATACAAAATATATCAACTAGGAAACCATGGAAAACTTACTAAGTAGCATCAAAAATATAATCAATGAAAAACGCGAATTGCCATTTTCTGTTTATTCTTCTATCAAAGAACAAAATCTGTTAAATGTGCCTATTGTAAAACCATTGTTAATTATTGTTTTAAGCGGTAATAAAGAGCTAGGTAAAGATCGTGAATTAATTTGTCATTCTGGGGACTTTATCTTTTTATCTAGCAGTCCTGCGATAAATATGCGCAATATACCAAAAGATAAAGAATACTTTGCCTTGTTAATAGAGTTTGATTATAAAGACTTTAATGGCATGGCAATTAGTGCATCCAACAAACAAGATTATTGTATTGGTAAAACAACTGCCACTTTGGAAAAATGTTTACAGCAATTTGTTGAAAGCTCACTTTGGGCACCTGAAAAACTGTGGCCTTTACGAAAAAGAGAAATTATAGAATTACTGTGCTACATGGGCCATAAAGAAGTATTGTCCATGGTAGGAAACCCCAAAGTAGGGCATAGATTACATGATATGTTCTGTGAACAGAGCTTTCACCCGTTAACCATTGAGCATATTTGTGATCAATTGGCGATGAGTGAATCTACACTGCGACGAAAGCTTAAGGCTGAAGGTACAAGTATTCAAGAGATCAAGGATCAAGCAAGGCTGGGTCTAGGTTTACATTTGTTGCAAACTACACATAATCCGATTGCCTTGATCGCTGAAAAATGTGGTTACCAATCACAATCACGATTTACCGATCGTTTTAAAGGTCGATTTGGTTTAACCCCCTCTGAACTTCGAAAAACTAAAATGGCGGATTAGGGCGAAAGTGTGACTGTTTATAGACTATTTAAGCTGAAATAAAAGGTTAATATAGTTGTAAATCAAATAGCGAATAACAAGGATTATTATGCGTCATACATTTAAGCTTATTTCAATTTTATCACTCAGTGTTTCGGCATCTGTATTTGCAGGCTCTCTTACTCTATCTAGCCAGGATATTGCTCAAGGAGAATTTATGCCTAAAGCACATGAGTTCAAAGGGTTTGGATGTTCAGGAGGAGATTTGTCACCTCATCTTAAATGGTCGAACGCGCCAAAAGGTACAAAAAGCTTTGCAATCACAGCCTACGATCCTGATGCTCCAACGGGCAGTGGTTGGTGGCATTGGCAAATAGTAAATATACCAATGACAGTAACAGAAATACCAACAGGAGCGGGCAATATAAACTCGAATAATGCACCAATAGGTAGTAAACAAATACAGAATGATTACGGTAGCCAAGGGTTTGGTGGTGCTTGCCCGCCACAAGGTCATGGTGTACATCATTATCGCTTTACAATACATGCACTTTCAGTAGAAAAACTCGACTTACCAGAAGATGCATCGGGCGCATTAGCGGGCTATATGATTAATGGACACACCATAGAATCAAATACGATAGAGTCTTTATATAAACGTGACTAGCCAGTTGTCCCCGTTTCAATGAATTTACGATTTTAATATGCGCAGGAAAATATTGCTGCGCATATCTCTTAATTCCAGATAAAGCTAAATAATCACTTCCATATTAACGACCCATCCTTGATGTACTTTGCTAATACAAGTGGCAATAATTTAGTGAAATTGGTATAAGTTATTGTGAAAGAGAAAGCACTATTTTATTGCTCAGTCATGATTATGTTACCTTTGTGCTTTTATTCATATTTGTACATTATTTCCTCCTCTATATTAGGCGTTCAAAATTAATGGAATCTCAGTTGTATCAAGTCATTAGAAGGGTAGCCTGCGTCGACGACTTTCTTAGATTAAGAGTTATTACAGGCTTAACGCCTCGGCCTTATGAGGCTGCCAAGCGTGGTCTTCCAAATAGTTTATTCGGCGTTCATATAATTCATCA
>Ga0209396_1000595_pt1 | contig 42322 bp, 35 predicted proteins | sample GOMGulsemesocosm_6_FD_184638 | JGI IMG/M metagenome (GOLD analysis project Ga0209396, IMG submission 184638) | Methane-oxidizing microbial communities from mesocosms in the Gulf of Mexico - GOM8C Gulf of Mexico (SPAdes) (version 2) | ecosystem: Environmental > Aquatic > Marine > Cold seeps...
TTACAGCAATTATTTCAACAACCGATAATGGCGGTAGTACAGGTAAATTAAGAGAAGCTAAAAACTGTATCGCTTATGGTGATATCCGTCGCTGTATCTTATCATTAGCAAACCCCAATAACTTACTCAGCGTTATAGCAGAGCAACGCTTTGAAGACGCAGGCGACCTTTCTAATCATGCGTTAGGTAATTTAATTTTACTTGGCCTTTCACAAGTAACAAAAACGCCTACCCAAGCTATTTATTGGTTATGCCAGTTATTAGAAGTGCAGCAAGCAATTTTACCTATGAGTGATCAAGTAACTGACTTATCTGCAACTTTACATGATGGAAGCCAAGTTAATGGTGAATGTGAAATTGATGCTCTGAACGAATTGCCAAACAAGTTAACCTTAACTAACCCTGTGAATGCCCCAGAACAAGCTATCAATGCAATTTTAGAAGCTGACTTTATTTTGATGGGACCAGGAAGCCTACTGACCAGTGTATTACCTGTTTTGCTTGTTGATAATATTCAAACTGCATTAAAAAACACTATGGCAACACGCATATTCATAGGTAATAAAACACAAGAAACAAGTGTAGCCTCTCTAATTAAAAATCAAGAGAATGAGCTGTGGGCAACAAGTATTTTAGGTTTTAAGTTCTATGACCTCATTTTAGGGCAAGATGCCATCACGGCATTAGACAACCGGACTTCAAGTTTCAACCTATTTAATCACGAATCAAATTTACATGACGTAGAACAGCTTCAACATGTTTTAAACCAACTAATTTGTTCAAAATCAGTGCAAACTAAAATGAACCAAGTTATGACTCAAATAATACATTAGGTATATTTTATGGCTAATAACAAAGTTTTTTCACTCACATCGGGTAACTGTTCAAGTAACATATTTAATTCTGATTTATTGTTACTTTTACCTTTTATTTCTATTTCCTCGCATAAACACGCTAAGGTTTCTGCACCATATGTACGTGCACTACTTTTTAAACTATGGCTAAACAAAATGATTTTATCTATTTGTGCTTGCTTATGTGCTGCCAATAGATTTTCTACTAACTTTGTTGTTTCATCTATAAAAACCAACATTAACTCTTTTGTTAAAGCCTCACCGACATCTTTTTGTAATTTTAAAACCGCTTCTTTTTTAAACATAACAATTCCTTTTAGCAGGTAATAATATGAAAAAACGCATTATTTTATTTGTTGATTCAGGGTTATATGGTGGCATTGAATCTCATATAGTACAACTTTCAAAGTTGTTACAAGATCATCGGTTTGATTTAAAGGTACTTTTTTATCAAGAGCATAATAATGTATTTTTATATAACCAATTAAAAAGACACCATATTAATTATCATGTCTTAAACGGTAAATTTTCTTCTTTATTTTGTTATTTAAAAAACCAATCATCTCCTTTTATATTACATACTCATGGATATAAAGCGGGTATTTTAGGTCGACTTATTTGCAAGTGTATTGCTCGACCTTGTGCTTCAACATATCACGCAGGGGAAACAGGAGAAGGAAAAGTTAGGATCTATAATCTGCTGGATCAATTCACCAGCTTTTTATCTATCAACTTTGCTGTATCTCAACAGATAGCAAAAACAGTATCTAACGCCACTATTTTAGACAACTTTGTATCACCAAAAGAGTTTAATTACATATCGCCTTCTGAAAAAATAAAAATTGGTTTTGTTGGCCGACTATCTTTTGAAAAAGGTCCTGATATTTTTTTACAAGTTGCTCAGCAGTTTATTAATAATGATGTTTTTAGCTTTCACATATATGGTGATGGACCTATGATGGAGCAATTAAAAAGTAAAGCTCCCGATAATGTCACTTTTCATGGTCATAAAGAAGCTAAAGTAATTTGGCTAAACCTTGATGTATTGATGATCACCTCTCGTCAAGAAGGTTTGCCCTTAGTTTTATTAGAAGCGATTAATAACTGCACTGCAGTAATAAGCACCCAAGTTGGCGCCATTGATAAAGTGATAGTACATCAACTTGATGGTCTCATTAGTAATGATATTTCAAGCCAATCATTGAGTGCGACATTAAGTACATGGCTCCAACTCAATGATCAACAGAAGTTATTATTAATCAAAAATGCATACAATAGAGTTGCGCAATACTTTAGTGGAAAACAACAGTTAAAGTTATTGATAAACGGCTATTCACAAGCAATTAAAAATTCAAATAGTAGTTTTTAAGCTATTACAAATAAAAAAACATAGCGCTAATGTTAAAGCGCTATGTTTTTTCTTAACAACTAAACTCAATAAATTGGGCATAAAATATAATTATTTAACCGTTATTCAAACTGATTTTTTATAACTTGTAATTCTTGCTTTATAGATATGAAAGCTCGCACTAAAACAGGGTCAAAATGCGATCCAGATCCCTTTTCTATTTCTTTAAAGGCACATTCATTTGTCCATGCATCTTTATAGCTACGCTTCATTGTAAGTGCATCAAATACATCAGCAATCATCACAATACGGGCTGAATATGGGATCTGTTCTTTTGAGAGACCATTAGGGTAACCTGAACCATCCCATTTCTCATGGTGATTCTCTGCAATTTCTGCTGCGAGCTGAAATAATGGCGTTTTACTTTTAGCTAAAATATCTCGCCCTATTGTGGTATGAGACTTCATGATGATCCACTCTTGTTGAGACAATGAATCAGGCTTTTTTAAAATATGATCCGGGATCCCTATTTTACCTGTATCATGCATCGGCGCGGCCATCTCAAGTAATTCACATTCACCTTTATCCCAACCTACTTTTTTGGCCAATAACGCAGAATATGCAGCCATACGCCAAATATGCACTCCAGTATCACTATCATTATAATGCCCAGCTTCACCTAACATGAAAATAGCCGCCTTTTGACTTTCAAATAATGCATTTGTGCGTTCTTTGACTTTTAATTCCAACTGTAACGCATAATTTTCTTGTGCAGCTTGCGCACGCCCTAATGCGATATAAGTTGAAATTCGACGTAAAGCGGTCTCTCTTTGTATCGGTAAATTTATATGGTCAACAATATCGAGATTAAAGCCATTATCGATTTCATCTTGTGTTTGCGTGATTAAAATAATGGGAGTATTTTGCGTTATGCAGGAATCTTTCTTTAGTTCATTACAAAAATTAAACTGAAAATCAGAACCATAATCAACAAATCTTGCATCTAATAAAATAAGATCCGGCACATTCAACTTCAAGCAACTTCTTGCCATATCAAGATCTAAAGCAACACTGATGTCATACCATTCATTAAATATTTCATTTAATAAAATAAATTTGTCTAAAGTACTAATCACCATAATTGTATTTTTTTTCATATTAAATACCTTTATTGCTATTTGATAAGTGCTTTACCATTTATCGCTATAAAGCCAGTATCAAGAGAAACAGCCAAAGATGTTTCAGCAAAAGGGATTAATGCATCACAAGATAATTCGTTAAGATATGAAATACCAACTGAAAGATTTAAAAGTGGATACTTCTTTTGCAGGTTATAACTAAAATGCTCTGCAACGATAATCGCGCCAGAGACATCTGTTTCAGGTAATAAAATAGCAAATGTATTTTCATTCCATTTAACCATAATGTCAGATATCCGGTTTGGTAAACAAGATATCCAATCTCCCATGCCTTCATCTTCATATGCCTGGTTATGTTTGCTTTTTATTTCAACTTGAAAAAGCATCAAACATAAAAAACGATTATGCCTTTTAGCCCTACATATTTCGGCATTAATGCGAATACTTTCAAAATATCTTCGAGAGCACAGCCCAGTATCAGGGTCGTGTAGTGATATTCCAGTGTCTTTTTTAGCATTAAGACCTCTTTCTACGCGTATTAGCAATGCCTTAATATCAAAAGGCTTTTTTATATAATCATCCGCGCCAGAATTTAACCCTTTCACTTCAGCTGTCAATTCAGCGGTTAAAAAAATAATGACGGTTGTATCAAACTGGGGGTTACTGCGCAGTATATGGCAGGCCTGTAACCCGTCCATTACAGGCATCCTAATATCCATCAAAATCAAATCAGGTCTTTTTTGTTGTGCAACTTTGACGGCCTCTTCACCATTATTTGCTTCTAATATTTGAAGACTATAATTTAAGTTCTTAAACTTAAACTTAATATGACGGGTGAGTGACTGTCTGATATTTTCTTCATCATCTACAATTAAAACACTTTTTAAATTCACCATTCAGCTGCCTTAATTCACTTAAAATAACTTGTTATTAATAGTCAGCAAGTGATATGCCACTGTTAACACCTGAGTTAGAGCAAGTAAAATCAATAGCTTAACTTTAAATAAACAACATAAATAGCGGCTTTAACTCATCAATTAGACATAAAAAAATGCAAAGCTCGCATTAAGCTTTGCATTTTGCTAAAAATATTTTTATATGAATTTAAACTAATGAGCTTTGACCTTGCCAAGTTTTCATTTTTCGATATATCGTAGAGGGGCTCACATCCAACATTGCGGCAGCTTTAGGAATATTGTTATCACAAAGTGTAATTGCTTGTTCAATATACTTTTTTTCAATAACCCATAATGGTTCAATCGTTTGGATTGAAATAGGCTGATCGACTTGAACTTTGTTCACCTCAACATTGTTTATGCCATCATTGTTTTGAATTTGAGATGCGTCATAACTATTTTGTGATACTTCAGAAGTATTTTGCTCAGAGCGAGGTAATGACGGCAGCATTTGAGGTTCAATAACCTGCGAATCATTTAATACTAACGTATTTCTAACAATATTTTCTAGCTGCCTCACATTGCCTGGCCAATTATATTGGATTAGAGTTTGTTTGGTAGCAAATGACATTTCTTTATAAGCACGATCTTCTTCTTTTGCAATTTTTTTAAATAAAAAGTCAGCAATTTCGACGACATCATTATCTCTTACTTTTAATGAAGGCAACTCAATTGGAATAACATGTAGCCGATAATATAAATCTTCTCTGAAACGACCTTCATTCACTTCAACTAATGGATCTCTATTTGTTGCACATACAAAACGTACATCCACTTTTTCTAACTTTTCACTACCTACCTTCTGAAATGTGCCAGTTTGAATAAAACGTAATAACTTACTTTGCAGATTGAGCTGCATTTCACAGATTTCATCTAAAAATAATGTACCGCCATTTGCTTGACCGGCCAAGCCTTCTCTATTACTAGTCGCACCTGTGAATGCGCCCTTTACATGACCAAAAATCTCACTTTCAATTAAATCTTTTGGGATAGCAGCACAATTTAATGCTATAAAAGGCGCTTTATTTCTTGGGCTTGCTTGATGAATCGCACCAGCACACAGCTCTTTACCTGTGCCACTCTCACCTGTAATAAAAACAGTTGCTTTACTTGTCGCTGCATTGCCTATGATTTGATAAACAGACTGCATTATTTTTGAACTACCAATTAAGTCATAAAAACGGCCGTTTTCATATTGCTTCTGGTAACTTGATACTTTTTCGCTTAATGTTTTTAACTTTAATGCATTATTGACTGTGACCCGAAATCTATCCGCATCAATGGGTTTTTCAAGAAAATCAGTTGCACCTAGTCTGATGGATTTCACTGCCAATTCTTTACTTGCATGCCCTGTTAATACAATAACTTGAGGTCGGTTGTCAGAATCTAGGCTAGCTAAGATATCCATGCCATTCATATCTGGCAGCATAATATCTAATAAGATAAGTTGTGGTTTATTATCGGCTAAAAACGCTAAAGCCTGCTCACCAGTGCTTGCTACATGCGTATTTATCCCTGTCGGAATTAAATAACTTTCATACAATCGAGAAAGAGATTGATTGTCTTCTACAATTAAAACACTAGGTGCCATAAATACTTCCTTATAATTTAAACTTATAGCTTAATTAAGGACTAATAATGGCAAATCGTCAATTCAAAAAATATAAAAAGTGCTTTATCTGCAAACACTTAATATCTCAAACCTGTTGTCGAGGTACTTCAAAACTAAAGTAGTTTTTACCTTGAGTGATAGTATACTGATAATCATCAAAATAATGCTTTATCAGTGCAAGACCCATACCTCCCTCAACTAACTCTCCCTGCTCTAACTGCCAATGAGAATCACCTGATTTTAATAGTTCACAATAAAGTGTTGGATCAATTAAAGTGATTCTAATTTTTTCGCCTAAATCACTTAATACGAGAGTAACAGCTTCATTTTCACCGTTACTATGGCGTAATAAATTGCTTAAATACTCAGTCATAACTAAACCCGATTTATCAATATCATCCTCACTCACTGGGATATCTTTTAGAATAAACAATAATGTTTGCCTAATAAAAGTTAATGCAGCCCAAATTAAATTAAAACGTCGGTAGTATAAAGTCGACATAATCCCTCCTATGGACAATTAAATAACCATTGCTGTTTTTTTACTAGTTTAAATAACCATAGCCTTACTCTTGGTAATTTCACTAAATAATGCTTAATACTTTCTAATAATTGCGGTCCAAGTGGTGGTAAGTATTGTTGCATCACAACATAAGATAAACTCTTAAATCCAGCTAACTGCACCTTTGTTTGTGCTTCTAATAAATCACTTTCACTATTTTTTCCGAGCGCCACACAAATTAAAGTCAAATCTGTAAATTTACTGACAATATGAAGTGGAATATTCATTTTATTTACGCGCATCGCTGGCGACATATCTATTAAGATATATTCAAATTCTTGCTGTAACCTTAAAATAGCTTCACTTAATACATTTGATTCTCGTGCTATTTCAATATCAATTAAGCCGCTTAAACTTAAAAAAGGAATTTTTTTTAATTCAATAATATTAAGTTGGCAACTTATGTCGCTAAAACACCAATCACCTACAGGCTCATCAAAGCCTAAAGTTTGTGGTTTAATAGGCTGAAATTGGTTTAATTCAATTACTAATACGGATTTCTTAGCCGATCTTATTTTTGAAGCTAATGAAAAAGCCACAGAAGAAGTCCCTTCAGCACCATATGATGATATTAAGGTAATCACTTTTGCTTGCTCATCTTTTACTTGTTGAAATAAACTTTCTATTTCTTGATATTGTGGTGGAATAATTTTCATATTAACTCCTAACAAATCATTTAAATATTCGATTACGTTATGGTTATAAACCTATGACTAATGCTGCGATTGTTAATATATCTAAGAAAGATTCTTTGGTATTTTTACTAATACTGTCTTTATCATTTGGAATATAAACCGTATCTCCAGCGCGTAATACAGGGATTTTTGCTGAATTCGGGTTTTTTATAAACTTCTCAAAATTAAATCGTCTCGCTTGCTCTTTACAACATGAATGATTGATAACAACAATACTTTCAATTAATGCATCATTACTTGGACCACCCGCTTCAGCTAAAATATCAAGTAAAGTCATTGAATCATCAAAGTTATAACGACCTGGCTTTTCAATCGCTCCCATAATGCGAACAACACTTTCCTTAGGTTTACTTAACCAGTCTTTATTTTTCTCTGGTACATAAATAGTATCGCCAGCAACAACCTTCGGAAATAAAGTTTCATCTCCAGTTTCAAAGTAAAGCGCTAGGTTTAACTTACTCACTTTGGCTTGTTTTCCATTTCTGTGGGTAATGCGTATATTGCGCAGATCGGCTTTATCTGTTGTGCCATCTGCTGCTGCTAAAATATCTAAAAAATGAAGTGCATTATTAAAACCATATCGACCAGGTGCGCCAACCTGCCCCATAATATAAATAGAACTTTCAGAACTTTGTCTTACCCATTGTGATTTGTTGTCTCTTGGATCATGGGGTAACTCTTCAATAATGACCGTATCTCCAGCCTGAATATCAGGTAGTTGATATGTATTAGTTTTATCGTTAGCGTACTTATCAAAGCTAAATGTTCTGGTAATTTGGCCATCACGTATAATTTTAATATCATTTACATTGCCCCCTTTTGTTGGCCCACCTGCATGAGAAAATAAATCCGTAAAGTCCATTTCATCACTCCACTCATAACGACCTGGTTTGTGTACTGCACCAATGATTTTCACTGCACGTTTTGGCGGTACTTTTAACCAACTTTTTTCATTTATATCCGTTTTTTCAGGAATGAAAATAACATCACCTGGACCAATACTTGGAATAGAGATATCTTTAAAGCCCTCAGTATAAGCCAACAAGTCAAATAAAACGCGCTCTCCAGAAGGGCGTAATACCGTAATATGTCTAGTTTCAGCCCAGCGGGTTGGGCCACCTGCATTTGCCAAAATATCTAAAAAAGTCACTTTGTTATTAGTTTCATAACCACCAGGTTGCTTTACTTCTCCCATAATATAAACAGTACTTTCGGTAGTATTAACATCATCGACCATGATAGGGACGTAAATTGTAGTACCTGGGCTTATCGCTGGTAATAGCGCATTATTACCACTATCTAGATAAGCTTTTAAATTAAAAATAACGGGTGTATTATTTTGAATCACTCTTATTTTTGTCACATCGGCATAACGTGTCACACCTGCCGCTCGCATTAAAGCCTCAATAATGCTCATATCTTCTTTATAAGAAAAACTACCTGGATGATGCAACTCACCAAATAAAGTAACAGCTTCATTATTCTCACCGGCATCACCTGACTTAGCTAAAGTTCGTGCATCAAAATCTATTTGCACATTACCAATTAAAGGAGATACAGGCACAAATACGGTATCGCCTGTTTGGATCTGTGGTAACAGCTCAGTATTACCTGTATCTAAATATTCTTTATAATTAAATTCGATCATTTCACCTGAACGACGAATTTGCATGCGATCCATTTGCGCACCTTGCTTTAATCCACCAGCAAGATTTATTACCATTTGAATATTGCCATTTTCAGGCACACTCACTTGAGAAGGCTCATTTACATAACCTAAAACAGTCACTAATAACTCTCTAGAGCGTACTTCTAAGTAAAATCGTGATAATTCACGGTAAACGCCTGCTAAACGCAGCTTTAATTCAGCTTCCACTCTAGAAGGAATTTTTCCTGAAATCTTTACCTTGCCAATTTCAGGTAAGCTTATTTCACCTTTTTCATCAACTTTAAAAGGCTTATCAAATCCTTCTTCACCAGGAATATGTAAAAAAACTTTATTACCAATATTGATAACGCGTTCGACTTCAGTTGCTCTGTCTTGGTTTTTTTGTGTTTTCACAATATTTGGATTGATATCTTGTGCACTTGATATTGAAGTGAACAAACACAGTAATAAAATAAGCTGGCGCATAATTATCTCCCTAGTTATTTTTAGCATCATCCGAATTTAATTCATGAGTCCATTTAGATAGCGGTAGTAATTCTTGCTTTTGTTTTACTTCATTTGTTTTACTTGAAGGTAAAATATAAGCGTTAACTCGACGATCTGAATGATTTTTAGCTGTTAGATCAGTGACATTACCTTCATTAACAAATGAAGTTAAAGGCTGTTTTTCTCCCTGTGTTAAAGTCACTAAGTTACTTTTATTGGCCCCGTATACAGCTAACCAGTGCTTAACTTGCTCTGCACGCTTAAAAGCTAATTCATAATTTGCATTATCACTGCCTTGAGCATCCGCATGACCAACTAATAAAATTTTAATATCACCAGCCAATTTTATTAACTCTGATACCTGTGCTATGCGCATCATGTACTTTTGCGTTACTTGAAAGTTATTAAATGCAAATTGATTATCGCTATTAAGCAATGTCTCTATTCTTGTCAGTAAATCTTTATTTGTTTCTTTTGACGGTGCTTCTATATCTACAACACACTGTGTTTTTTCGATAATGATATTAAAATGACGCTCTAGCTGATTTAATTGATGGTATAAAATAAGTAAATCAGCTTGAGCATCTGCTAACATTTGTGCGCTCAATTCTCGGTTCACACGATTTAACATTAAGTTTGCTTGATGTAATTGACCAGGCATACATTTTTGAATGCCTCGACTTTGTAGTAGTTGCAACTTCATTGATAAATGATCAAATTCTGTTTCTAAATGCTTTTGATTTTGCCAATACCAAGCATCCTCTTGCTCAACGCCATCAGGCGAAAAACTCTCAGCCCAACCTCCTCGGCCTTCTTCTGGCCAGCTAGCACATCCGCAAAACATATGCCCTAATAAAACTAAACTGATAGTATTTATATGTTTCATTTGTGTATTCCTTTTTTATGAGTTTAAGCTGCGTCTAAATCATCAATAAATGTTATCGTTCGATCTACTCTTAATAATTTCATTAATTTATTAGGTTGGCCTGCAACTTTTAATAAAAGTAGTTGTATACCTCGCTTTTCAATGCGCTTATATAAATACACCATAGCGCCGATGCCTGATGAATCTATAAATTCTGTTGCAGCAAAATCTAGGATCACGGTGGGTTTATCAGTTGTCGCTAGATCATCAAATTGATCTCTGTATTGATCTACAGCTAATCCGGAGAAGTCACTTGGTAGGGTTACTATCAATTTATTTTTATGTTCATTAGTACAGTTTAAAGTTGTCATGATTGTTACCTCTTTTGAAAAATACATAATTACAATTATGTATAACTATCCAAAATAGATGCCAAAACAATAAACGATAAATAACAATAACTTAAATCATTAAAATAATGAGTGTGTTGCACTTTGCAATAACAATTGCAAAGTGCAACATAAAAAGAAAATTGCTGGAATTGGTATTACTGACCTTTGCCAGTTAAAACAATATAGACTGTTCTCACTAAAATATTGCATTCCATTTGTAGCCACCCAGAGAATGAACACAGGGATAAAACATACGCATAATCCCATGCTATTTTTGACTTTACATCTTCAAGGGTTTCGTCATAACCATTCATGACTTGTGCTAGTCCTGAAATCCCTGGTTTAACACCAAAAGTTCTTTGACTATAAAAAGGAATGCCCGACTCTAGTTTTCCATAAAAAACTGGACGCTCAGGTCTTGGTCCTATTAAAGACATCTCCCCTTTTAATACATTAAAAAATTGAGGTAATTCATCTATACGTGTTTTTCTTAAAAATAAACCTACTTTTGTAATGCGTGGATCCTGTTTTGACGCCCAAACAGCACCATTTTTCTTTTCAGCATCATTTACCATGGTTCTTAATTTATATACATTAAATAACGCTACAAAATCTTCTTCAAACTTGCCCACTCTCTGTTGATGATAAAAAATAGGACCCTTTGAACTTAACTTAATCGCAACACCTGCCATCATCATAATCGGTATAGATAGAATTAAACCTACTATAGAGCCAACAATATCTATGGCCCGCTTGGTTAATTCGACTAGTACTTTTTGATTTAATGTAGTTTGATTGGTTTTCTCTCTTTTCCAGGGTGAACGATAATACCCAGACATTAAACGAAACATGCCATAAAGTGCGGCACCATAGCCAGTTATTAAGTAATTCACATCATCTATAATTGGCAGTGATTTTTTGATTTTAAGAATAGATTTAGTCATCCCTATCAAACTCGTCGCAGCAAGCCCTGTTAATAAAGATTGCGCAAATAGATTTTTTTCAAAACCTGCAACCAAGATTAATAAAGCAACTGAAAGCAATAAAATACATGGCATTAACCCTCTTAATACTTTGTGAGATAGAAATGAAAACTTAAGAGGTTTATTTTTGGTAGTAAACAAATGTTTTAATAAGTATATTTGCTGAAAATTACCTGCACCGATTCTAATGCGTCTCAACTTATCTACCTTTGAAGTATCTTGGTCCATTTCAATAATATTTAAGCAAGGATCAATAATTGATTTATGACCTTTGCCTAAAGCCATCATAGATAAAACAAAGTCATCGTTAATTGTATCTGCAGGTAAAGGTTGGCAAAGCTCACTTCTCATCGCAAATAATGCCCCCGGAACTCCCACTACGGCACCTAAATATGATTCATTTTGTTTGATGCTATTTTGATAGTTCCAGTATTTCTGCTGTTGTTCTGAACATGTATTATAAAATTGATAAACACCTGAAACCACGCCAACTGATTCATCTTCAAAATCATCAACTATTAACTTAAGCGCATCTATGCTATTTATTGCACTGATATCACTGAATAATAAAATATCATAATTATTTTTCTGCTGTGAAATAAGATAGTTAAGACCTGATAACTTGCCTTTATTCTCTTTAACAACATGAAGTTGGCAAGCTATGTATTGCTTATGTAACTGTGAAATTGCGTTCTGCGCTAATGCCAAAGTATTATCAGTACAACCATCAAGCAATAAGTGAATTTCAAACTTATAACCTGGGTATTGTAATGCTGCTAAATTAAATAATTTCTGCTCTATATATTCAGCTTCATTATATGCACATAATAAAATGCCTATTGAAGGTAGGTTGCTCTCTTGTGCTGCCGAGTATTTTTCATTTTTATGTGCTCTTAATTTATTTACCATTTTACGTTTTAAAGAATGCGTTAAAACACCTAGTAACTTAGGGTATAAATAATGATGATAAATAAATATAAAAGCACAAACTGCAATGACAACCCAAATAAAATCAACAATTAACGAATTCATAATCACACCCCTTTAAACTAATACAGAATCATATAATGCATCATATTGTGCAGCCATAATGCGCGAACACCCTTGCTTAATAGCTGCTTCTCTTATTGCATTCTCTTTCTTAAGACTTAACGCATCCATGATTGCCTGAGGTAGCAATTGCGGTTGGTCAAACTCTAATAAAATCCCCGAACTTTTAGTAACGACCTCACTCATTCCACCTACATTGCTAGCGACAACAGGTTTATTACATGACATTGCTTCAAGAACACTCAGCGGCAACCCTTCTCTTTGTGAGAACAAACAAAAAAGGTCTAAACATGAATAAAACGTTGTCATATTTTGAACATTTCCAAGCCAATGAACACGATTTTCAACTCCAAGCTGCTTTGCATAATTTTGATATTCTGCTAATTTTGAACCACTACCTGCAAATACTAAATGAAAATCATCAGGTAGATTAATAAGCTGCTCAAGTAATTTACAATGCCCTTTACCCTCTTCAACTCTTGCTGCACAGCCTATTAATTTTACAGCGCGTGGTAAATTAAGCTGATAACGCGCAAATTGCATGTTTACAGGGCTAAATTCAACACTATCAATACCGTTTATTACAATTTCCTGCGCCTTAAAGTCTACTTTTTTGTATACTTCATCTGCCACAGCGACGGCATCAGCAACAACAGTTATAGGGCTAAATTTATAGAGTAACCGGGTTAATAAACGGTAACGCCAACCATTTAAATACCAAGCATCATGTATCGTCGTAACATGCTTTACATGTTTTCTTTTATTAATAGCGCATGCGCCATACAGCATAGGTCCGATATGGTGACTGTGAATAATATCAATTTGATGTTTATCGATTAGAGCGACTAATTGATCTACAATTTTTAAGCTAATGCCAGGCTGTTTATTCAAACATTTAACATGGGGTAGTAAATTAAGCTGTGGCCACTGCTTTAGTGCATCGTTACTTTCACCTTCCAAAGCAACAACATAAGTTGTTTGACTATGATTACTTTTGCTACTAAGCTCAAAGACCATTTTCTCTAGGCCACCAATTTTAAAATGCTGTACTAATTGCATTACGTTAACCATAATTACCTCGCTTTAAAATTCTTTAGTCATTTAAAATCATTTTACTTTTTGATACATATCCAACTTAAATTATAAAATTTACTTGAGACTTAAATAGCAGAATTAGTCTCTATTGAAATCAATTCGGGATCGGGTAACGCTTTATCTTCAATAACTGGCATTACTGAAATAACATTAAAACCAGTTGTTTTTTCAATTGATTCAATATCCTGAAGCCCACTATCACATAAAAAACTAAGGAATACTGATGCTATCCCAGCTAAAACCCCTAAACCAATCCCTATGAATAAAATGACAATAAGTGGTTGGTTAATAGAGCTTGTAGGGCTAAAAGCTCGCTCTATTGTTTTAACTTTATCCGGGCCTTCATAACGTACTAATTTACCTGTAATTTTGGCCATTTCGTAACGGCTTAACATCTCTTTATAAAGTAGCTGCTTCACTTCAAGATCTCTTTCTAATTTTGTAAGCTCTTTCTCTACATTTGAAGTACTTGATAAACGTTCAGATAACTCCTTAATTTGTATATTTAGCATTTCTACCTCTTGCTCTATTTGCATCACATTATTTTTTGCTTCTTGTAAAGCAACTAACTGAGTAACAAGTAAGCTATTTTCAGATTTGCCATCTTTTGATGGTAATGTATTAGCCATTTGCCATAACTTATCCATATCACTGGTATCTAATTGGGAGTTTTGTGCCATCAGTTCCGATTGACGTATTTTTAAGTTATCAAGCATGCGTAACTTTGCTTGTACTTGACTGTGCTTGTCGGTATAACGAGTTCGTAATAAAGAAACTTCAGACTCTGTAACAATAATTTTACTTTCAAGAATACCGAGTATAGGATTCGCTTTGCCTAATTTATTAGATAAGGCATTAAGTCTGGCTTTTGCACCACTAAGATCGACTGATTTTTGTTGTTTTTGTAACTCAATGCTTTCTAAAGATCCTATCGTAGAGCTAAATAATTCAGGTAATGAATCACTATTTTTTGATTTGAAATTTGCCAGTTGATCTTCAGATGTTTCGAGTCCTTCTCTCAACACAGTTAGTTGCTGTGAAAAAAACTGTTCCGATGTATCTAAAGATGTTTTAGTCGGTGCAAGTAACCTTTCTATAAATTTTTCAATCACAGCTTCTAGTACTGGCTTCATTTGCTCTCTATTAGTCCATCTAAAATGTATACGAACCAATTCATCTCCCACTAAAGATAATGACAAAGCATTAGCTAATTTCTTTTGCATTTTATCTATTTCTAAATCAGTCGCATTTTCAGGCACTAGGTTCACCTCTAAGGCAACCGAAGCGAGAACCTTTCTACTAATAACTAAAGTTCTTAATGCATCCATACGATCTTTCAATTCAAATGAAAAAGACAATTCATCTAAAAATGGATTTAACAATGCTGACTCTTCAATTAAAATAGTTGCATGATTGATATATTGTTTTTCTGCAGTTGCAGAAATAATTAAAATTAATATAGGGACTAATAATAAAGGGATCAGCATCATTTTAACTCTCGTATATACAGCATATAGCGAGAGGTAAACGATTCTTTTTATCTGATCTCTAATAATCATGAAACTTCCTCTTTATTGCAATTTGCAACGCAAATTGCCCCCTAATAAAAGTATCTCTATCAAAAAGCAACTATTCTTTTATAAATGCTTTCTCACAGTTATATAACGCAAAAATGCTGCCAACTATAAATAAAGAGACATATTGAGCTGCGATAGAAGCGGGAGTAGAAAAAATAAGCTGGGTATAAAAGGCTAACTTGAATAAACTTGGATGTCCGTATTGTGTGTTAGATATAAACTTTCAATGTATTGACATAGCGCAATTGTTAATGCCATTAATATATAAAATGGCCAAGTAAAACCCTGAGTTAAAAACGTGCCTGAGACCATAAAACTTAAAAATCCAGCAAATAAAGCAAATGAATAGCATTGGATTGTTATTAAGCTACTTTTTGATAGGGCTACATTATTTTCACTCATTAAAATCAATAATGATATTCGTTGTTGAGTTGATTTTAATTTTTTCAATAAGCTAATTAACAAACCAATAAAAACTGATAACCCTAAAAATCCAGTTTCTGCGAGTATGCCAAACCAGGTACTATGAACCGCATGATTTAAACCATCCCAATGCGCACTAAAAAAATAATAATTCACAAAGAAATTGTTAATACCAACACCTGTAAATGGGTTAGCTAATGCCATACGATATGCCGCACCCCATGCATAAATCCGCCCCATAGCAGATTCATCAATGCCTTCTTCCGCGGATCCCCCAGAAGCACGATCCGATATACCAGCAAGTACAAGCAATATCGGTAATAAGATTGCAGCACCACTAATCAACAACGCTTTTGATTTAACTTTAATCCAAGCAAAGTATCCTGAAATGACCATGATCCCCAATAGACCACCGCGACTTTGAGTTGCAATTATTGCACTTACTAATAAGAAATAACTCAGTCCTGCTAAGTACCTCTCAACCTTAGATAAACCAGTTGAAAAAAATAAACTTAAGCCAAAACCACACGGAAACAATAATACTAAAGATAAATCATTTGGATCCCCTAAAATGGAGCCTATATCTCTCCCTATTGTGACCCGAGTACCTTCAACTAGTCCAATTCCATTCATTTTGTTTGACAATGCAACACAAGCAATCACCACTCCTGAAACTAAAAGCAATCGACTGGCCAATAAGAAGTCTTTTGGAGACTTACTTAACCAAACAATCGCGAGGGCTAAGACACCTATTTTAATATAAATTGAATTGAAGTAGCCGATTGCTTCAGCTGGATTACTCGAAAAAACGACACCGACTGTCACTAAAGAAAAAAAGACTGCAAACCAAGTTAGCTGTGGTGTCCAGTAACACTTTATTTCTTTTGAAACAAATAAGTGCCACATCAATACACCTAATGTAGCTAAAGCAAGTAGCTGAGGAATCCGCAAAGGACCTAAAAAAGGAAAAGCCTCATGAACTCTAAAAAATGAGAATATAATAAACGCTAAACATATTACATAAGGCATTTTCGTTAGTTTGACTATTATTGCAGGTGCTATAAAAGCGGCAATTACAAAGATAGGAGAAGGCATTAAATACCAAATAACGCCTACTATAATCGAATACCCAATAAAAATTAATAGCTTCATTTACTTACGCCCAAGAACAAAGTTTCATTAATATTTTATTATTACTAAACCGACTAGGTAGCGTTATCAATTTAGAAAGCAATAAATACAAGCAAAAAATAATTAAAGCGATAAATAATAGAGAAATTTGATAATACAAATTAAAATCTCTCGGCATCAGAAATATAATACTTAGACAAATCATGCTCAATATCACTAGCTTTAACCACGCATAGTGTAATTTCAATTTACTTTGGCTAATAATAAAGAAGCTAAAAACGCGGTAAACTTGCGCAATAATTAAAGATGCTATTACACCAAAAACTTGAAAAGACTCACTTAAAAAATAACATAAGACAAAAGCTAAAATAGCTGTTGAAAAATCAATATACATCACACTTTTGGTATTTTTATTTACATAGCATCCCATATTTATCAGTTCTGAAGTTTGCTTTATCACAAAAAACACTAATAACCATGGAATATAAATTAATGCATTTTTATAGTTAGCATCAATTAGGTAGGTCAAAGCAACCGGTGATAGTAAGTAAATAAAAGTTGCGAAACATAGCATAAGAGCTAAACCTAAGCTTGTCATTTTAGCAACATTTTGCTTGCCATTAAGGTTTTTTAAAACTTCAAACCGCCTTGCAAACCACCACATACAAAATGGCTGCATTAAAATTAAACTCACCGTAGCTAACTTTTTCGCTAAGCTATATAAACCTAATTCATGCTCTGTCGATACCGCAGCTACAACCCACCAATCAGCTCCCGTTAACGCAAAACCAGCTAAACAACTTAATACTAATGGATAACCATATGATAAGATTTGTGGTACTAGTTTAGGGTTGAGATTAAGACCTGTTTCTTTAATTTGAATATATAACAAGGTAGTTGCTAACAATAGAATAGAAATCAACCCCCCCCATAGAATTGCCGAAATCCCATAGCCTTGACGTAACAATATCCAGGAAATAAATGCTTGAATAATCACTTTCACTGTTGTTAAAACAAAAAAGTTTGCTGCTTGCTCTTTCATTCGCAGCCAAGCTAATGGAATAGCAATACATCCTTCAAATGAAAACATAATAACCAGTAACTGCATATCGAACAATGTGATTCCTGCAGTCAAAAATGATGTAATAAAAGGCGCTAAACACATCCCTAGAATGAGACTCATCACACCAATAATGAGCGCTAATGTGATAAAGTTAGCAATAATCATTTTTTCATCATCTGGGTTATCGTTCATGCCAACAAAACGATATAACCCATCAACTAAACCAAACCCAACAATAATAGTCGCAAAATTTGAAAAGCTTAGCATAAGCTCTAACGCACCGAACTCTGCGGGAGTCAAATAAAAAGTAACAATAGGCAACATGATCAGAGATACTGATTTCATAAATAAAATACCGAATCCATAATATATGGCTTGATGAATTTTGATGCCTTTTATCATATGTTACTCCTTAGTTGCTCGCTTTGAATGTTTCAATAAACATGCCAAAGCCTTAACCCCCCACCCTTCTTAATGCATGCACTTTTCATATTGCAAATTGCGAATTAAATTACCTCTACTTTTCAAATTGCAAATTGCGAATTAAATTACCTCTACTTTTCAAATTGCAAATCACCTATTACCTAACAGCTTTAAAGATTATCAACCTTTTTTCTATTAAATTAGATAACCTGGTCGCTTGCTTTTGCGCGGTATATAAATCACAAACACGTTTGTAAGCATTGTTTTTCATACATAACACATCAAATATCACTGCCATTCGATAAAACAGCTTTAAAGATTATCAACCTTTTGTTCTATTAAATTAGATAACCTGGTCGCTTGCTTTTGCGCGGTATATAAATCACAAACACGTTTGTAAGCATTGTTTTTCATACATAACACATCAAAAACGGGCATGCGATAAAATCGTTTGATCATACTCGCCAATTTAATGGGATCTTTTGGCGGAACACGCAGCCCAGTTGAGCGTGTTAGGAACTCATTGCACCCCATAAAATAGGTTGTGATCACGGGTAACTTTAATGCCATAGCCTCTTTAACAACAACAGGACCAGTATCACGGTCACCATTACTGGCAAGTTCAAAAGGGGCAACCATGGCATCATAATTGGCACTTGATTCTATAAACCAAGATGACTGTTTAGCCCCTAAGAAGTTAACGTACTGCTCTAATTTATTATCTTTTACATATTGTTTAAGCTGATCTCTTAGCACTCCATTCCCTACTAAGTCTAATTGCGGACGATGTGTTTCTGGAATCAACTTTAAGGCATTTAGTAGCGTAAACAGGCCTTTTGTTTCACATAAACGCCCTATGAAAAGTAACTTTCCTTTTTTATTTTTTCTTCCTAGAGTTTGTTGAAACTCCTTAAACTGGATTAGATTTAATGCAAAATCACTGTTATTACTTAGGCTATTTGTCGGTTTAAAGCGATTAGGTTCTATACCACAATACACGAGGGATACATTTACCTTTGGCGATAACGCTTTGAAATCTGAAACCATGTCTTTGCAAACTGCAACTGCAAAATCCACAGAGGCTAACTTTAATGGTAAATCTTGCGGTGTTGCATATACGTCATAACCATGTCCAACAAATGAAACTGTCGCTCCACACAGCCTGGCAGCAACAATAGCTGTCGCTGCCGCCCCCTGACAAAAATGCGCATGAAAATGTGTGCAGTTCGTTTTTTTAGCTAAATACGCAAGTTTTAGTGCATTACCAACTAATGAATAAAAAGAAAGCCCTTCTTGTAACAAGGCAAATTTAATCGCTTTACCAACACTCGATCTGAGTAAAGGTAACGCCTTTAATGCAATCGATTTATTATAATCACTCAAAAACAGCGTTTTCGCCTTTAAATCTAGGTCTTGCTCTTGAAACTCACCTTCATAATGATTAAATGCTATTGGCTGAACTTCATGACCACATGCTTGGATCGCTCTCATTTCTGTGCTCACAAATGTTTCTGATAGCACAGGATAACTAGATAATACGTATGCAATTTTATTCATAATAATCGACCTATTTATTAATTTTAAATTTCAACATTTCAAATTAAGTAATTAAAATTTCTCTTAAAAGTGGCATGTGAAATGCGTATTAAGCTTTATGTTTAACCGGTGATAGAAAGTAATTTGCAATTTAGATGCCACTGAAATTTAAATTAAGTAGGAGAGACTTAATGACAAAAATACAATTTTTGATTCAAAAATTTTTTTCAAATCAAATGGTCATTGCATGTCATGAAAAAATGGAGAAAGTTGATACATCGATAATAATTCCAACTTTTAATTGCCTTGAGTATTTACCTAAAGCAATTAAAAGCATCCAAAAACAAAATGTTTCATCTTTGGAAATCATTATTCTTGATGACGGTTCTACCGATAAAACTTGGCAGTATTTATTATTGATAGCGCAATGTGACTTAAGAATAAAACCCATAAAACTTAATGGAGTAGGGGTGGCTAAGGCACGTAATTTAGGTTTGAAATACGCTAAAGGTAAATATGTCGCCTTTTTAGATGCCGATGATTACTGGCTTACAGGAAAATTAAAAAGACAATTAGCTTTTCATAATAAACAGCCAAATGTTGTTATGAGCTTTTGTAATTATTTACACTTTAATAATGATAATGACTATTTAGGTGATTGCTTCTCTTACTGGCCTCAATTTAAAAAACATATCTCTGATCATTTTTGCAATGAATATAAGTTATTAAATAACTGTACAGCCGATATATTCTCAGAAAATATCATCGGCACCTCAGGCGTTATGATAAATAAAGCCGCACTTAATCAAGATATTTATTTTGATGAAACACTTTCTTCAGCTGAGGATTGGGATTATTGGCTAAAGATATCATTACATGGTCCCGTAGGCTTTACCCATAGTATTGATTTAGCTTACTTAATGCGTACAGGCTCGGAAACATCAAATATAAAATTACGCTTGAATCAAATGCAAAAAATAATGTTTCGTCACGCAAGTAAAATTATCAAAACGAAACCAATTGCATTGTTACAATGTATATCACGGATATTTACAGGATATGGGGAGTACTATAGAAACTTAGTTGTCAAACAACCTAGCTCATTTGGTGAGTCCGTGAATAACTTTAGGCCATTTTTATGTCATATGATCGCTTTTGTACTATCTCCATCATGGAGAAGTTTTAATGCGACTGTTGCTGATATTCATTTATCTGAAATTAACTTATATCCATTTAGGGTTGCAAAGTGCAAAAAAAATAGCAAATTGCAAATTTCAAAATACAAAAAATAAAACTCAAATGTTGCAAGCTTTGAGTTTTATTAAAATAAGTTAATAAAAAACTCAAATCACAGTGAAATATAATTATTCATAAAAGCATCAAAACATCTCATAAAATGCCAAATACCTAGCAATAAGTTATATAAAAAGTCACTAGAGATATATTTATATTCAAACGCTTGATAATTACATTTCTCAAATTAAAACACGCCATTAACACATTAGTTTTTTTAATCCGAAAACACTAAAAAAACTCGTTGGTAACTTATGCCGATTGGTTGCAAAATAGCCTCACTGCATACCAACGAACGGAGTTAAACCATGACTAATTTAAATGTATCAAATTCAAACCAGTTAAATATCGCAACAGTTAAGACAGCGACAAGAAAACAAAGAATGCTTGCCAAGTTAAATAGTTACGGTAAAAAACTCGCTTTATCTAGCGCTGTTCGTTATAAATAATAAAGTTTTTCCTTTGCAAAGAAAGAAATTATTCCATCGTTTCTTTCTTTGATTTTATTTTTTAATACACACACACCACTCAACTTCCCTTATTATAAACTTCAACGTTAAATCTAATTTATATATCAATATAAATAACATTAGTTACATAGAATTCATATCCAAGTCCTATGGCATTATTTTAGCTAATTACCACCGATTCTTATCACCAGCACAAGCCTATATAAATACAAAGTGATAGCTGTAAGCTTAGCTAAAACAAACAGAAAAAAGCCCATCAATATAAGTGAAAGGCTTTGCTTAGCTTAAGGCAAGCGGCTTAAAGTACTTTTACCGCTTAAAACCATTAGTTTTATCTGATCATAAACTTCTGTTCATCTAAGTTGCTTTCATATTGCCATTCGTATTGTATTGGCACTGTGCTGCCATCATAAAACCAAATTTGAGCAACTAACTTCATTTCACTATGACTGATCAAAAGAGATTCATTTATACCAGAGGCAGTTAAAGGAGACCTAAATAAACAATTATTATAATCTAGCTTTTCACCCGACTGAGGCGCTAAACACACATTTAAATATGCTCTTTGATCTAACCCTTCTAATTTTGCATCAAGCTGAAGGTTAAACTTAGTTGATAAATTAAAATCTGCGTCAACAATAATATCAGCTGTTGTTTCAACAATATTATCAGCAGGTGGATCTTTAACTACGGCAACAGTCTCTACTGGTTGTGCTTTATTTTCGCTTTCTCCTCCACCACAACCAATTAATACAAATAATAAAGTAACTAAGGTATAACATTTAAAATATTTCATAATCGGCTCCTAATTACTATTGGTAATGACAATTGAGTTTTGAGGGTTGTTAAACCAAGTTTGATTTTCACTTCCAGAGGTTTCAGCAAAATCTCGAAATAATGGATAAGCAGTATTTAAATCTACTTTCTCTTTAGGGTGAGACCAATTGACCCCCATTTCCATACCAAAAGGCAAACCGGTTTCTGTTAGAAAGTATCTACCAAGTACCGAATCACTATCATCATCTTCTTTTTGCAATAAGCTTGAATCAAAAGCTTCCGTTGGTTCTTGATTTTTCAAATGAACTTCCCATGAGCGAGCGCTATTTACATTGACATATTCACCATGCGCAAAACCATTTACGGCAAAAATAAAAGGATCTAATATACCTGAAGGTGCAGCAGAGGCATCAATAGGTGTACTTAAAGGTAAGGTGATTTTAAAACTAATTGTAGGGTCACTTTCACAGCCATTCGTTCTAAAGTATGCACAAGCACTGGTATAAATTGATTTTGTATCTGGGATCACAACTAATATAGCCTCACTGCGACCAGGTTCAAGCGCGACACTCGATTGCAATGCACCACCAATTTCATGACGAATTAAGCTTGAATTAACATAGCCACTCGGTAAATTTTTAAAGCGAACAGCAAAGCCATTATGATATCCTGCGCCAACAGCATTAAGGTGCCCTTCGATCACATAACGAATGACATTTGAGCCGACTTTATTTATCGTTGTTCTATAATTTACCACCACATCATTAAAGTCATAATCACCTTTTTCAGGCCATAAGTCTTCATAAGCTAAGGTTACCCATGAACCGCCTCCAGGATAAGACGTTGTAGACATGCCCGGATCAGAGATATTAACTTCGTAATCCTCAACCTCTCCATTAGCTGCACCACCATTAACCGTAACAACAGCATTTTCAGTCACTCTAAAACGTGCCCAAGTATTACCGACCTGCGCACTACTAGGTACTTCAAGTAAAATATGGTTTTCACCCGAAACTAGATTTTTTGATGTGATTGCTTGTTCACTTTCATCAAAAATATTATTTTTATTCCAATCAAACCAAGCATTTAAATAACCAGATGTAGATGAAGTGACTAAAATTAAAGTATCAAGTCCTGCCTCTAAACCAGTCACAAACTGCACACCATCATCACTGTCATCAACTGCTTTTGGAGTTGATTCACCATTGACTAAGCTTCCTAGAAATAAACCTGAAGCATCAAATTCATGTCTCGCACCATTATCAGCCAAGGTTAATCCGTAACTACTTGGCGCATCACCAAAGTCTATACTTGTATCATCTTCATCTATTAATGGTGCGGTTGCACAACGTGCACCATCATTATTTCCAGAGTTAGGTCCAAACGCAAAAAGCTCGGCTGTTGGACTGGGATCGGAAACGTTAATTCTAAATATATAGCCATCACTATTTCTACTAATATAGAAAGTGCCCTCTACATCAAAATATACAGCACCAAAAGTACCGCTTTGACCAACATTACCTAATAAAGTTGAACTACCATCACTCACATCTATTTGATGTAAGTCACCATTTTTATCTACGCTATATGCCATATTAGTATCAGGATGAAACGCTAAATCAAAAATAGTTAAATTTAATGAACTGCCATCTATTACTTGGTTCACTGCTAAATAGTCACCACTAGCTTCATCTAATGGAATACGATATAACCCTGTGCTAGCACCTTTTTTATAAAAATAATAAGCGTTCTCTTGTACTGAAACATCGCCCACAAAATAATTACCATCAGGGCTATTTGTAATACTTAGTGGTTCAACTTGGTAATCACTGCCAATTCTCACCAAAGTACCTGCTTCATAACCCCACCCATATAAATACTGGTCATGTACGCTAAAACCAAAACCATTCACTTTACTTGTGGTGCCCATATCTGAAGTTAATTCAGGTGCATTACCTGAAACTAAATTAACGCCATATAGTCTTGCGGTTGTATCTTGCACTAAAAAAGCTTTTGATGGACAAGTACTAAATGGGTCTCCAGCTTGTGCATTCAAACTAGTAAACCCTAAAAAGAGTGATATTAAAATCTGATATCGCTTCATATTTATGCTCCAATGAATAAACTGAACTTATGAGTGCATGCTACGAGCCAAGATTTAAAATATTATTTATCAGTAGGTTGCAATTAAATGAAAGGTGGAATTGTGAATAACTTTGCAATTTGCAAAACAAATTGCAAAGCCTAAAATAACGATTAAACAGACTTGATTTGATTAAGAACATAATGGGTTTTTTGTTGCCAGCTATCTTGCTTCACCTGATTTGATGAATTTTGACGCCACATTAAACCATTTGAAAGACTTAAATTAACAGCCCAATCAACCCGCTTAATAAAACCCTGAACATCATTTGCGATTAAAATTGTTTCCTTATACTTTTCTACGGCAGGGAAATGAGTCGCAACAATTGGCGCACCGGCAGCTAAGTACTCTTTCAGTTTAAGTGGATCGCAAGATCTAATTTGCGCGTTATCAACAAAAGGAAGTAAAGCAACTTGCCAATGCTGAGAAAAATTAGGTAATTTTTTATGTTCTAGAGCTTCAATATGAGTAACATTTTCCAAAGCCAGTAACTCATTTAAATTCACCTTGCTTTCGCCTATTAAAAGTAAATCATATTCAGGTCTCGCTTGTGCAAGTTTTTTTAATAGTTCAAGATCCAGCCAATTCGAAATTGATCCGTAAAACCCTAAAGTGGGTCTTTGTTTTTGCAAACTTTCATCGATATTCTTAGGCGAGTTAAATAAATTAAAATCGACACCATGGCGCAATAAAAAGGTTTTATCTTTTGGCATTTTATTCTTTAAAGCTTCACTGACCACATAAATAAGATCAGCTTTATTTATCAGTTCTTTTTCAAAAGGTGCAACTAAATTATAATCCACACCATCTAGCCCAGAAAAATCATCACCACAATAGTAAATCACTTTGTCTTGCTCTCGCACATCTATCATGCTGATAGCGGTAGGCACACTTATCCAATAAATAATTGGACTTTCATCGACTGCTTTATTCAATAAGCATATGGTTTTTTTTATTTGATGTTTATTAAGCTTATTTACCCAAAAAAATTGATGCCAAGGTAGCACTTTTGCATTGTAAACAGTAAATTCATTCGCAGACTCTGACTTTTTACGCATACTGAAAAGCGAAAGAAACTTATTAAAAACACGTTTAATATCTTTAACAGAAAACTGAGGTGTACGCATTCCAACCGAATTAACCCAGCTCACTTCATGCTCTTGTGATATCTCTTTGATTAAATGCTGCGTGCTACTTGGATGTGCAGCCCAATCCTCACCAAATACAATAAATCGCATAATCACTCCTAATACCAATCCCAATAAATATGAGATCACTAACTTAATAGAATTGGTATAATTAAATATTCTTTACAATTCGAGCAGGATTACCAGCTGCAATGCAATTTTCAGGTATATCTTTAGTTACCACAGAACCAGCCCCTATAATTGCGCCTTGGCCAATAGTGACACCTGCTAAAACGGTAACCCCAGTACCAAGCCAAGCACCTTGCTTAATAATAATATCGCCCACTTGACTGTCTAAATCAGGCTGTCCAAGTGCTCTGGCTTGATTATCAATTGGATGACCAGGAAACCCGGCTAAAAACACTTTACCAGCAAGTCTGACATCATCTTCAATAATAACTTTAGTGCCGACTGAAATGGCATTTTGCCAACTTATATCTACATTATTACCAATAATTAATTGTGGTTTTTCAATTGAAGATACGCGACCACAAAATGTTGTAATACCAGACATCCTGACATTATCACCCATTGATATATCCAAGTTACCTAAAATTTGCGGCATGCCTGAATAAAGATAAAGGTTGTTTTTTGAACCATTGATTTGGCTTTTAAATAAGGGAGTGAAATAAAATACACGGCCAAAATCGGCAAAAAGATTCTCAATAAATATATGAGAATGAAATAATAAATGATGTATTACCGGGATCACAGGGACTTGCGGATTACGAATTTTTTTTGCCCATTTACGGCAAAAACAGCCTAAATCACTTTCATCTGTTTTAAGCCAATAAACCATTTTAATAAACATAAAGCCTCCTGAAGCTATTTTATTTTAGCTATGAATTTGCTCAATCAAATTGGATAATTTTTTTGTTTGGGTAATTGAGTCAAACATTTTTTCAACCCGTTTACGGGCCAAAAGACCCATTTTATCTCTAATACTTGGTTTTAGATAATAAAGTGATTCAATCGCTTCTTTTAGTTCATTTGTATCTTTTGGTTTTACAATAAAACCAACATCATAACTAACCACCTCTTTAGAACCCGAAGTTTCACACGTTATCACGGGAAGTCCCATTGCCATTGCTTCTTTTAATGCTAAATGACCATTATTAGATTCACCATTATCAGGTGTATAAAGTGGTGCGATAAACGCATCATACTGACCTGCAGCTTGCGCAATCCAATTTGGAGTGTGGTGACCGAGCAAACAAACAGATTCTTCTAAGTTTAATTGTTTTATTTGCTCTGAAATTTTGGAGTATTCAGGACCTTTCCCCACAATATCTAAATAAGGTCGATGTACTGCATCTATTTTAGCTAAAGCCTCAAGTGCATATTTCACTCCTTTTTTAGCAACCAAGCGACCAACAAACAGTAACCTTAATCGTTTGTTTTTTTCATTGTTATGCTCAGGAGGGCCATTCAAAGAAAAATGAGAGATATCCACGCCACTATGAAGTAAATAATGATGTTTTGCGCCTAACAACTTAAAGGTATTATTCATATCTTGGCAAACAGCAATGCTAAAACTGCACATCTGCAATTTATATTTTAAGTCTTGGCTGTTTACATCAACATCATGGCCATGACCGACTCCCGATACAGTCACATTAGCTAATTTTGCGGCAACCAAAGCATACGCCATAGCACTATGTAAAAAATGGCAATGAAAGTGTTCACAACCATGTTTTTTAGCTAATACAGCGAGCTTCATACCATAAAACAATAGGGATTTTGTGGATATATCTTGTAATTTATAAGCACAAACAAAAGACTTAATTAAATTAACTGGATTAAAACGAAATAATCGACTTACTTCATGTAAAACATGAGAATTAAGTTCAATCACCGCAACTCTATTAGGTAGATCAATCCAATGAAGTTCACGGTTAAAGCAAAATACAGTTACTTTATGTCCCATTTTCACCAAAGCCTTAATTTCAGTTACCACAAAGGTTTCTGATGGAATTGGAAAATCGGGGATCACAACAGCAATATGTTTCATTACCCTATCCTCAGTTATCTAAACATTATCGTTATTTAAATAATTGCAAAGACTATGCCTGAGTTTTTATATGGTTTTGAGGGTGGATTAGGCTATAAATGCAAAAACTTTGCATTTTGCAAAGCAAAATGAGGGATTTCGCTCTTTATTAAACACAATAGCGCTGGCATTTTTATTGCAGTTTTCAAAGGAAATTCAATCATGAAGTGGAGACTAAGATATGTGTAAAGATGTCTGTGTCATTATTCCAAATTATAAAAGTAAAGAGCATCTGTCTAAATCACTCGGTAGCATTCTTAGGCAGAAAAATATAAAACAAGAAGTCATTATTATAGATGATGGTCATTGTGATGATACTTCAGACTGGTTACATCATATTATTCAAAGATATAGTTACATTCGTATTATCAAATATACTAAATCTAATATTGCCAATGCGAGAAATCTAGCCATAGAAAAATCGAACTGTAAGTTTATTGCTTTTTTAGACGCAGGTGATGCTTGGTATGATAATAAACTATCGAATCAGTTACAGTTTATGAAAACCCATCCGAATTGCACTTTAACTTTTACTAACTATCAAAACGTAGATCCCCATCATCAACCTATTATTGATTGTTTCTCTTATACATCCGAGTTTACAAAACACTATAATTTTGTAAATAATGAATATATAACATTAAATTCTCCTTTAAATACTTTATTAAAAAATAATATTGTAGGCACCTCAAGTGTCATGGTTAAACGAGAAGCACTCATGAAGTCAGGCTTTGATCCAAGTTTAAAATCAGCCAGTGATTGGGATTGTTGGTTACGACTTGCGATGCAAGGTGATTTCTGTTTTAGCCATGAAATAACCACAGATCATTACATGCAAAAAAATAATACTTTCAAAATTCAACATAAACATTTAGAGGCATTAAATGAAATTGTTGGCCGTATTAGTGCACATCCGGATATACTGCCTTTAACAATAAAGCATGCTCAAGCTAATTTAAGCCAAAGCCATGCTGATCATCACCGTCAGCTAGGTCACAAATTTCATGCTTTAAAACATGCATTACAAGCCGTATTGCTTTACCCACATAAGAGAAACATTAAACACTTTTTCCATGATATTAAACAAATTATGTATATTTAACTTGATTGTACATAAGCAATGCAAACTACAGATTACTTAACTAGAATATTAAAATAAACATAAGATACAGGAGGTTATTAATGACCCACATTTTATTAGTAGATGATGAACCTGAAGTATTAAATGCATTAACTCGTATTTTACGAAAAGATTATCAAATTACGAGTTTTACCAGTGCAACTGATGCATTAGCAGCAATCAAAAAGAACTTAAATTCAGACGCACAATTTGATTTAATTATTTCGGATATTCGCATGCCACATATGGATGGCATTGAACTCCTGACTCACATTTATAAAATAGTGCCACAAATGAGTCGGGTATTATTATCTGGTTACGCTGACATGGAGCTGTGTCAATCAGCAATACCTGAAAACATAGCACAAATCATATTATCTAAACCTTGGGATAATTTCGAAATAAAAACAATAATCAACCTTTTATTAGAGCTTGCGCATTTAAAGCAAGAAAATTTAACACTTAAAGATGCTCAACCATCAACTTTATAGAATGTAACAATCTAATTAATCTATTTTACCTATTTTGATATTGCTATATTCTAGGTGTTATTCAAATAGGTAAGGATTAAAACATGTTTACAGTAATTTTCGGTCGTGATGGTTGTCCATTTTGTGTTCGAGCTAAAGAAGTAGCAACACAATTGAGTAATGATATTGAAGGCTTTAAATTTAAATATATTGATATTATTAAAGAAGGCATTTCAAAAGCTGACCTTGAAAAAACGGTCGGAAAACCAGTTGAAACTGTGCCTCAGATATTTATTGATCAAGCGCATATTGGCGGTTTTACCGAGTTTGAAGCCCATGCAAAAGAAAATTTAGGTTTATACGGCACTAAAGAGTCAGTTTAAATTTCGACCAAGTTCAATCACATAGAAAATAGTTGTAATTTACCCGAGCTATTGCTGCTCTTTTCCTATACAATGCGCGCCTCTTTAAATTTGCCGAGGCGCTTTAATGTCTGAATCTGTCACTTTTTCATCCTTAGAACTATCACCTGCTATATTACAAGCTGTTGAAAAATTAGGTTACGAAACACCTTCTGAAATTCAAGCTAAATGTATTCCTTCTTTATTAGCAGGAAAGGATGTATTAGGACTTGCACAAACAGGTACTGGTAAAACAGCTGCATTTGCTTTACCCCTGTTAAATAATATAGATGTTAAAGCTAAATACCCTCAAATATTAGTATTAGCACCAACGCGTGAGTTAGCAATTCAAGTAGCAGAAGCTTTTGAGCAATATGCTAAATTTACTCACGGCGTTAAAGTATTACCTATCTACGGTGGCCAAAGCTACGGTATCCAATTAAAAGCACTACGTGAAGGCGCACAAGTTATTGTGGGTACTCCTGGTCGTGTTATGGATCACTTAAATAAAGGCACTTTAAAGCTAGATAGACTTAGCGCTATGGTTTTAGATGAAGCTGATGAAATGTTACGCATGGGCTTTATCGATGACGTAGAAACTATCATGGCTAAAACGCCAGCAGATAAACAAACATGTTTATTCTCTGCAACTATGCCGAAGCAAATTCAATCAATTTGTAGCAAATACTTAGAAAACGCAGAACATGTAAGTGTTTCTGCTCGTAACTCAACAGTTGAAAGTGTTGAGCAAGTATTTTGGATGGCTGGTCATGTTCATAAGAACAAAGCAATTGTTCGTTTTTTACAAGCTGAAAACTATGACGCATCTATCGTATTCGTAAGAACACGTAACGATACAGTACAACTAGCTGAGTACTTAGAACGTGCAGGTTTCTCTGTAGCGCCATTAAATGGTGATATGAATCAACAAGCACGTGAACGTACTATTGAACGTTTAAAAAATGGCATGTTAGATATCGTTATCGCAACAGACGTTGCTGCACGCGGTCTTGATGTACCACGTATCGACTTAGTTATTAACTACGATATTCCACAAGATGCTGAAGCTTATGTTCACCGTATTGGCCGTACAGGTCGTGCAGGTCGTACTGGTAAAGCACTTTTATTTGTTAAGCGTAACGAACGTTACATGCTTAAAAATATCGTTCGTGGTACTAAATCAGATATCGCAGAAGTACAACTACCAAGTTCAGATATAGTACAACAAAAACGCCTTGAAACTTTAGCTAGCACATTAACAAAAACTGCTGAACAAGGTGATATCGCGTTTTACAATGAATTAGCTGCAAAATTAACAGCTGAGCTAGGTTTATCAAGTGAAGCGCTTGCTGGTGCATTACTTTACTTAGCACAAAAGCAGTCTCCAATTAAAGTTGAAGACGCACCAAAAATGCCAGAACGCGCACCAAGAAATGATCGTAACGATCGTAGTCGTGGTGATCGTAATGACAGAAGTGGTCGTGGTCGTGATAGAAATGATCGTAATGACAGAGGCGGTCGTGGTGAACGCTCTGAAGGTCGTCAAGATGGTGAACGTAAACCTCGCGAACGTCGTCCTAAAGATAATGGTCCAGTAGATACATACCGTATCGAAATCGGTCGTGATGACGGCGTACAAGTTAAAAATATTGTAGGCGCGATTGCAAATGAAGCTGATATCCCAAGCAAGTTTATTGGTGATATTCGTTTACATGATGATCACAGCACAGTTGAATTACCACAGAATATGCCTGAAGCAACTTTGAAGCATTTCAAAACTGTTGTAATTTGCCAAAAGCAAATGAAAATGTCTTTAAACAAGTAATTGTTTAATAAATAAAAAAAGCTTGCCTAGGCAAGCTTTTTTTATGTCTATCAATTCACAAACGACCATCAAGTTTGTGCTTTAAAATAGTTTAGAGACAATCGTTATTCTTTATAAATATATTTCAAAACACATTCAGATATTTCAATAAAATTAAGACCACAACTGTGTTCATATTTAACACACTGCTCAGGAGTAACATTAATACATAAAACTACAGGACAAATATCTTGTAAATATTCGGCCATTCTCTCATTAAAATCAATACGGCCATCGAGTTCATCAACCATATTTTCAACTCCTGCCCACTTATCTGAAGCCAGCAGCTTTTCAAAATAGATTTGAGATTTTGAGTTCATAAAATTTTATATTTTCACAGGTTACAATAGTCAGAATATCAGCATAGCCAAGTAAAAGTTCAAAACTTTGATTGAAATCAAAAACCATCCTTATTTCATATTAGAGCAACAAAAGGTTACATATTAATCTATATATTTTTAAGAATAAGCTTTAATAAATCGTTTAATACAGTCTTTTAAGTATTTATCACTTGGTGCCGTATCCTCAGTGTTATGACCTAGAGTGCGCTTTAAATGCCAGTCACCTTGAACCATACCTAGCAATTGAATAGTAGCAAAGCGCGTATCCTCTATCACTAATTGCCCTGCAGCTGTTACTAAAGCTAAACACTCACTCACCTGATCTTGCAGCATTCTAGGTCCTGCGCAGTAAAAACACGAACCCAGTTGTGGATGATCTTCTCTGTGGGTAACACAAGTTGTGTAAACTTGAATTGCATCATCAGATAAAATCAAATCACTAAAGGTTTTTATTATTTTAAATAAGTTATCTTCTAAAGCATGTTCAGGATGATACAGCTGACCGCGAAACTCTGATGCAGCGCAGCGGGCGCCAACAGTTTCTACAAATAAAGCTTCTTTATCTTTAAAGTGGCTGTAAACAGTTTGTTTAGATACTCCGGCTTCTTTAGCGACTTTATCCATACTGGTATTTGGATAGCCGTGTTCGATAAATAATTTACTCGCAGATTCAATTATTTGATCTCGTTTTAGCTGTGACTTACTACGTTTAGATTCAACTTCACTTACTAACATTTATTAAAAACCCCAACCCCGAAAACAATAATAGACTAGACAGTCTAGTTTGATTAATTTATAGTTAACCTAGACTCACCAGTCTAATATGATAACCAGCCTACTTCAAGGTACAAGCGGCAGCATATTGAAGTAGATATATATGGCTCTTCCACAAGGAACGTAAAATGAGAAATCAACTTTTTGCTACTTTTGCTTTATTTATTGTAAGCTTTAGTGCTTTAGGTGCGCAAAGTGTCGTTAATGTTGAAGCGATGACTTTGCAACAAATGGAATATTATCAAGTAGAACGAGATTTTAGTGGCAGGGTAATTAAGCAGCAAGATGCTAAATTAGCATTTGAGTTTTCAGGAAAAATTAACAACATTCATTTTGATCAAGGTGATAAAGTCACTAAAAACACCATACTTATTACATTAGATACCAGTTTACTTGAAATTGAAAAGCAAAAACTTCAAGCGAGCTTGAACCGAATTGAAGCCGAACTATCCCTTGCGCAATTAGACCTAAAAAGACTCGAGAAATTAAAACAGCAAAACTATTCCGCAGAGCAAAATTTAGATCAAATCAATACACAAATTAATATATTTCAGGCGAGTAAAAGAGAAGTTCAAGCCGCAATATCTGGTGTAGAACTTCAAATTGATAAATCCCACTTAAAAGCACCATTTGATGGTATTTTAGGACAAAGATTTGTCGCTATTGGTGAAATCGTCGCTCCAGGTACGCCTTTGATCCGTTTATTAAAAAAAGGTCATAATCAAATTCAAGTTGGTGTGCCACAGCACTTGCAACAAACAATTAAGCCTTATATGACAGTCATTATTTCAGGTAAAGAATATAATGCAAAAGCACTCAGTACAGGGGCTGAAATAGATCCAATTTCAAATACACTTTTAATGCGATTTGCCCTCCCCGATAATGCCCCCGTTTATGCAGGACAAATTGCCCGACTTAAAATAAAACAAAAGAAACATGCTTTAGGATATTGGATACCTTTATCTGCTTTAACAGATGGTATTCGAGGCACTTGGAATATTTATCACATCAACAAGCAAGACAATACATCTCGGTTAAAACCGACAATCGTAGAGGTTATTTATACTGATGGTATAAATGCTTATGTGAGTGCCGCATTACCCGACAAAAGCAAAATCGTCGCAAATGGCTTACATAAAGTAAGCACCAACATAGCGGTTAAAATTGTAAAAACAAGACTTGCGAGTAAAGTTAATCTAAAAGGTGAGTTGAAATGATCAAATATCTATTTGAACACCCGCGCCTACAAGCATTAATGATTGTTTTATTATGTGTCAGTGGTTTAGCTGCGATCAGTAGCTTACCCAGAACAGAAGATCCTAGGATCACCAATCGCTTTGCCTCAGTAACCACATTTTTACCTGGTGCCAGCGCTGAACGTATTGAAGCACAATTAAGTGAAGTCTTAGAACAAAAATTAAAATCACAGCAAGAAATTAAACTCATTGTTTCCACATCAAGACCTGGTATTTCCGTATTAAGCATCGAATTAAAAGATAAAATAATTGATCCTATCCCTATCTGGTCAAGATTAAGAGATTTATTAGCGGATGTGAAACCCCTCTTACCAGCCCAAGCAAGTACACCTCAGCTAGATGATGAAAAAGGCTATGCTTATACTCGAATATTTGCCTTAACAGGTCAAACTCCCCAAGTATCACTTTCTACAATAAATCGTTATGCAAAAGAGTTACAAAGTAAACTACGTAATGTTTCCGGTGTAGAAATTGTGCATTTTTTTGGCAAGCCTGAAGAAGAAATCTTAGTTGAAATAAACGCACACAAAGCATCTCTTGCGAATATTTCAGTGCAACAAATTGCAAATGCACTTCAAGGAGCCGACTCAAAAGTCGCAGCTGGCACCTTAGTTAATAACAAAACACAAATTCAGTTAGAACTCACAGGTGCTTTTGACTCGATAACCCGTATTGAACAAATACCGATTACCAGTAGTGAATCAGGTAGCCAATATCAATTATCTGATTTAGCAAATATTACAAAATCAATTAAAACACCACAATTTGATATTGCGCTAATTGATGGCCAACCTGGGATTTATGTGGCAGCACGTATGTTACCAGGGCTTAGAATTGACACTTTTTCAAAAAATATCGATGACAGCATTGAATTGTTTTTACAAAACTTACCGGAACAAGTTCAGCTCAAAGATATTTTTAATCAACAGCAATACACTGAAAATAGACTAGGAGAACTAATCAATAATATTTTGGTGGGTTTTATTATTATATTGTCAGTATTAATGCTTACTTTAGGTTTTAAAGCCGCGATTATCGTGGGGACTGCATTACCACTTACAGTACTATTTACTTTAGTCACTATGCAATATTATGGCTTGCCTATACATCAGATGTCAGTAACAGGCTTGGTTGTAGCGCTGGGTATTATGGTTGATAACGCAATTGTAATGACAGACTCGATACAAAGGTATCGACAGCAAGGATACACAGCATTAAAAGCCGTACAAACTGCTGTATCGCACTTTTGGATGCCACTATTAGGTTCAACCTTAACGACAATTTTAGCCTTTGCACCTATTGTGCTTATGCCAGGACCTGCAGGTGAATTTGTTGGCGGAATCGCCTTAAGTGTTATTTTTGCTTTAATTGGTTCATATTTAATTTCTCATACTTTAATAGCCGTCTTTGCAGGGCAATTTATCAATGGCAATGAGCCCAATACAATCTGGGGTAGAGGAATTCGTCTACCAAAATTATCTAAAAAATTTACAGCGTCATTAAAGTGGAGTTTAGATCACCCTAAACGCACTTTATCTTTGGTATTTATTTTACCTGCTTTAGGGTTTTTAAGTGCAGGTCAACTAACAGAGCAATTTTTCCCACCTTCAGATCGAGACATGTTTCATATAGAAATGCGTTTATCACCTAGCAGTAGTATCGAAAATACCAAACTAACCACCTTAGAAATAGATCGTTTTATCAGACAATATGAAGGGATTGAAAAATTAGACTGGATGATAGGTAATAACTTTCCGAGCTTTTATTATAATATAAAACCAAGAAGCCGAGGTGCCGCAAACTATGCGCAAGCGATGGTAAAGGTACCTAATTTTAAGGTTGCCAATAAGCTCATCCCAAAACTGCAAACTGAGCTCGATATTGCATTTCCACAAGCTCAAATCATAGTCAGAAAACTAGAACAAGGCCCTCCTTTTAATGCGCCTATCGAAATGCGAATTTACGGTCCAAACCTTGATACCTTAAATATACTTGGATTAGAACTACGTACTTTGTTAATTGCACATCAAAATGTCACGCAAACACGTTCGACTTTAATGTCTGGTAATCCGAAGCTTTGGTTAAAAGCCGATGAAATTGCTTTAAAACAAAGCGGATTAACCTTAAATGATTTAGCCAACCAACTGCAGTCTCAATATCATGGCATTATTGCGGGTAGCATCATTGAACAAACAGAAACAATTCCTGTGAGGGTAAGAGTTTCAGATTTAGACAGAAGCTCAACAGGGGCACTCAATTCAACTAACTTTTTAGCTAACCAATCTCTCAATATTGAAGCATTTACAGAACTCAGTTTGAAACCATCAAGAGGCAGTATTGAACGTAGAAATGGTGAGCGTGTAAACGTTGTTGAGGGTTATTTAAAAACAGGCATTATCCCACAGTCTGTATTAAGTGATTTTCAAGAAGTTTTAGCTAACTCAGATTTTAAATTACCTCCGGGTTATACATTGGAAATTGGCGGCGAGTCTCAAAAACGTAACGAAGCCGTAGGCCAATTAATAGCATCTGTTGGTATTATTGCAGTATTACTAATAACTGTACTTGTTGTCTCTTTTAATTCATTTACCACAACATTTTTAATCCTTATCAATGCTGTTCAAGCTGCCATGTTAGGTTTGTTAAGTGTATTCCTAGGCGGATTTCCTTTTGGTTTTACCGTGATTATAGGATTACTTGGCTTGATGGGATTAGCAATTAATGCTGCTATTGTTATTTTGTCTGAGTTACGTGCAACTCAAGCAGGTTCAGATCACGATAAAATAATTGCAGCTGTTATGAATAGCTCACGACATATTACCTCAACCACAATCACAACTGTCGGTGGTTTTATGCCACTGATATTAGCTGGAGGTGGTTTTTGGCCGCCATTTGCGGTATCAATTGCAGGCGGTACAGCATTAACTACTATATTGTCATTCTATTTTGTACCTGTGGCTTATAAATTACTCACAGCTAGAAAATGTAAAGTGAGTAGTATGCCTATAAGTACCGTATCACCTACAAGTTAGCTCAATTTAAATAGCTTATCTCATAATGAGATAAGCTATTAACTTTACCTGCCTATATTGCTTAAAAACATCAAATTACATTAATAGATTCAAAAAACTTGGTTTAAATTCAGGGTTATGCAAAACTAGAGTTATTCAATAATCTCTATAAATTAATGCTGATAAAAGGTGACAATGAATGTCGAATTTTAATGCCTGGAAGCTCTTTAGTTTTTTTTGCTTTTCACTTTTTCTATTAGGCTGTGAGTCTAAAGAAGAACAAGCTCAAAAATCTGTTCAGTTAGAAATTACTTCAACTGAATTAGAAATAGCGAGTTTAAGAAAAGCGCTGGATAATAATTATATCCGTAACGCTAAATTGCTTAAAGAATATGATAGCTACGTACAAAACAACCTTCCTAAGCTCTCGCAAATAAGCAGCCTAGTTGTAAAAGATGCCACAACTCAAGGTCCATTATTTCAAGGATTAACAACACGCTTAAATGATATTAAAAATGAGCCTGTTACCTTAGATAATGCTTTTATCCAGTTAGATCGATTAGCCAAAGTAAAAGAAGCCGCCAAACTCAGTTTATTTGGTGATGCCCTAACTGATCCTATCAATGTATTAGCTGATATGTCTGAAGGCAATTTAGCCCGTGTTGGTGCGATTAGTAAACAAGCTGAAGATGCCGCAAATCAAGGTGAAAACTTTGGTGCAGGTAGCCAAATGATAGGTAACCCTAATTATGGTAACTGGCAAACAAACTCTAGCGGTATTAGCTTTTGGCAATGGTATGGCATGTATCGTATGTTTGGTGATGTTGTTGGTGGTGTTAGTTACGATAGATGGAGCCGCAAGCGCCGCTATAGCTATTATAATGACTATGGTCGTTCACGTTATACCAGTAAAAACCAATATAAAACACAGCAAAAAATTGAAACGCGCACTAAGCAATCATACAAGCGCCAAGGAAAGCAATTTACCAGCCCTTACGCTAAAAAACGCTCAGGTGCGTCAAGCTTAAGTAGAAGTAGTTATACCCCAGTAAAAACAAGAAGTAGTTATTCAAAAAGCAGCTATTCAAAGAGTTCAGGATCTGTTCGTAATAGCTCAAGTCGTACTTCACGTGGCGTTAGTCGCGGAAAATAACCAATAAGAATACTGGTATTAACGAATTTAAATAAAGAATTTTTGGAGAATATAACATGAACGGATTAACATTATGGACAGCGCAAGCACTCGCCATAGACTTCATTGTCATCATTGCCCTCTTTGTAAGTTTAAAACTCATTAAAGGTTGGGTATCAAATTTACATGCTAATGATGAAATCACTAAACGCGATAACTTTGCTTTTGGCTTAAGTTTTGCTGCGGGACTTGCAGGTTTAGCCATTGTATTAACAGGTATCACAAGCGGTAACTTTGCAGATACTTTACTTGAAGAAGCCATTCAAATGGGTGGTTATGGCTTGGTAGGCATTGCTTTAATTAAACTAGGACATTTTTTTCAAGACAAAGTAGCACTGCGTAAAGTTGACTTACATTTTGAGATAGTAAAAGGCAATGTGACAGCGGCATTAATTGAGTTTGGTCATATTGTTACTGTGGCAATTCTTATTCGTTCAGCACTGATTTGGGTATTAACAGAAGGCTGGCATGGACTACCTATCGTGATTGCTGCATTCATTATTGGTAATATCATTATGTTATTGGTAAGCCAATATCGTGTGCAACTATTCAAACGCACAAATAAAAATGGCGACTGTTTACAACAAGCAATTAAAGATAACAATTTAGCTGTTGGCGTACGTTACGCTGGCTTTTTAATTGGTAGTGGTTTAGCTATTACAGCAGCAACAGGCATTGCGCCTTATAATGCTGAAAATATCAATATGAGCTTACTTTACTGGGCGGGCGCTGCAATATTCAGCCTAGTAATGTTTATTATTTTGCATTTAATCACCATAAAAATTATTTTATCTGGTACTGATATTTCAGATGAAGTAAATCGTCAAAAAAATGTGGGTGTTGCAGCAATTTCAGCAACAACGTCATTTGCGATTGGTTTAACGATGGCAACTTTATTAGGTAATTAAACCTTACCTTTTCATAGCTCATGAGCAATATACTCATGAGCTATTCCTGTGACATTTACCTGAGCTTAACCCTATTGAATACCACAACACTTACAAACTCTAAACAAACCTTATGGTTTCACGATATATTACTGATCTCAGTAATGGCTATTCTTGCTGGCTGTGGCCTTATTTATGAATACTTACTCTCCCACTACGCTGGCCGTGTTTTAGGCTCCGTAGAAAGCGCGATATACGCCATGATAGGCACTATGATAGTTGCCATGGGCATAGGCGCATTTTTAGCTCGATGGTTTAAAGACGCATTCACCGCCTTTGCTTGGTTAGAAGCTTTAATTGCTTTAATTGGCATGAGCTGTATTTTATTTATCGCAAGCCTTATTGCGATTAGTTACACCTTGCCTCACACCCTTTCTGACACATTTAACTTACCGCCAAACGTATTACTTGATGGTTACTTATTTGAAAAGATGCAAGATATAGCGCAATTTATGCCTTATATTTTTGGTTTGATTTTAGGCATATTGATAGGGATGGAAATCCCACTTATCGCCAGAGTTCGCCAACAAGTTTATGGCCGATTTTTAGAAAATAATGCAGGCACTATTTATGGTGCAGATTATATTGGCGCAGGCATAGGCGCAGCTATTTGGGTCACTATCATGTTATCTATGCCCATAATGCAAGCTGCAGCTTGGACTGCATTATTTAATATCGTGGCTGGATTTATCTTTTTAGCGAAATATCACACGCATATTCGTTATGCTAAATGGTTATTTGTTTGCCATATTGTATTGTTATGTTTATTTAGCCTGCTATTAGTGATGGGCACAACTTGGATGAAAGATTTAAGCAGCGTGTTATATAAAGACAAAGTCATTTACTCACAATCAACAAAATATCAGCATTTAGTGGTGACTGAGCGCTTTTTAAAAAATCAAAACGAACCAATCACAGATCTTTATTTAAATGGTCGTTTACAGTTTTCGAGTGCCGATGAACAGTTATATCATTCAATGTTAGTTTACCCAGCAATGGCTGCATCAAATCGCCATGATAATATTTTAATTATTGGCGGTGGTGATGGTCTCGCTTTAAGAGATGCACTTAAGTGGCCTGTAAAATCAGTCACTTTAATTGATTTAGATGCGCAATTACTCACATTATTTGGTTTTGAAAACAGCCAGTATTCTAGTGAAAAGTTCGAAATACCTGAGTATATTAAACAGCGAGTCGTTAAATTAAACGATAATTCAATGAGCGATCCTAGAGCGCATATCATAGCAACAGATGCTTTTTTAGAGGTAGAAAAGCTATTAGATCAAAGCAAGCAGTTTGATACCATAATTATAGATTTACCCGACCCTAATCACCCAGATTTAAATAAGCTATATAGCGATTATTTTTATAATCAGGTAAGACAATTATTAGCGCCGGACGGTGCATTAGCAATACAATCAACCTCCCCTTATCATGCACAAAGTGCTTTTTTGAGCATCGCCAAAACGGTTAAGTTTTCTGGTTTTTTACATGTAGAGCAATACCAGCAAAATATCCCTTCTTTTGGTCAATGGGGCTGGACCATTGCAACCCGTTCAGGACAAAGTGCCAGTAACCGTATTGCAAAATTACAGCAGCTTCCAGTGGAATCCCAGTGGTTAAGTAAAGAATATATTTTGGCTTCCTTTATATTTCCACGAAACTTTTTTAATGAAATTAAGTCTATTGAAGTCAATAGACTAGGCTCTGGTGTATTGTATGATTACCACAGCCAAGCTTGGCAAAGTGAATCCGAATTGTATAAACAATAAATAAGCGTAACAAATTTATTTGCACTTAACTATTGACATAATATGTCACAAGTGCAATTCTTAACTCAGACATAATATGTCATTTTAAGCAAAGGAACAGAAGATGGAATTAAATGAACTTTCAATCAAGTTAGCAACATTCGAAGCAGAAGGTGTTAGTTTTGAGTCTTTTCTAATTGCAAGCGAAGACGAACAGGAAGTCCTTCAAGTAATTGTTGATGGTAATGATGAGTTACCAATTTTTGTTACACAAACTGACGAACAACTGCTTTGTATTAGTTACTTATTTTCAGAAAGTGAAGTTAAAGCAGAATTAAAAGATGAACTTAATGAAGCACTACTTAGATTGAATGTGCCAATTCCATTAAGTGCATTTGCAAAAATTGATGATAAATATGCCATTTTTGGTGCTTTATCAGTTAACTCATCATTTGATGATATAACACATGAATTAGTAACATTAGCTGACAACGCAATTGATGCACTAGATGCGGTCACAGCTTACTTAAATGAATAATGGTTTAGGCCAGGAGATAAAATTATGAGCATACTTAAAAAATTATTTACAGCAGTACGTGGCGGCGCAAGAGAAGTAGGTGAATCAATTGTTGACGCTAATGGTATCCGTATTTTCGAACAAGAAATTGCAGATGCACAAAACGCATTACAAAAAGCGAAAAAAAGCTTAACTGAAGTAATGGCTAAAGAAATGCAGTGTAAACGTAAAGTAAGCGCATTAAATAGCAGCATCAGTGAACATGAAGAATATGCAGGTCAAGCACTAAGCCAAGATAACGAAGCATTAGCAATTGAAATTGCTGAAAAAATTGGTGATTTTGAAACTGAGAAAGCAGAGCAAGAGCAAGTACTATCAGGTTTTAGTAATCATATTGTTGCCCTTAAGCAACAAGTTAAAGAAGCTGAAAAAACCATTAAGGAAAATCAGCGTCAATTAACTATGGTTAAAACCACTGAAAGTGTGCAAAAAGCAACAATGGCAGTAAATAGCACACTTAATACAAATGAGTCCTCTATGACTTCAGCACGTGCGTCTCTTGATCGTATCAAGCAAAGACAAGCTGATAGACAAGATGAGTTATCTGCTGCAAAACAGCTTGAATCAGCGGCTAACGGCGATGATTTAAAAGCTAAAATGGCAGAAGCCGGTATTGGTGGTAGCAATACAAAAAATAGCGATATCTTAGCGCGTATCAAAGCAAAACAAGGTAAATAACATTTAAATACCTTAACGTTAGCGGGTTTAATATACTCGCTAACTTATCCCCCCTAACTCTATAAACATCTCGTTAAGGAACGCTCTATGTTTAGCTTCTTCAAGTCAAAAAAAAATAAACCCGAACGCCAACTTAATGATGCAAGCCAGCTCAAATCTGG